>Ga0074198_1001789_pt1 | contig 13024 bp, 9 predicted proteins | sample EPASupsiteSAE323_FD_64527 | JGI IMG/M metagenome (GOLD analysis project Ga0074198, IMG submission 64527) | Bioremediated contaminated groundwater from EPA Superfund site, New Mexico - Sample SAE3-23 | ecosystem: Environmental > Aquatic > Deep subsurface > Groundwater > Contaminated ...
CGGCGCACACAATCAGCAAACCGGTGGCAAAAGGATCAAGGGTGCCGGCGTGGCCGACTTTTTTAATGCCAAGCAGCCAGCGAATCCGGCGCACCACCGCGAATGAAGTCAGCCCTTCGGGCTTGTCGACCAAAAAAACCCCGTCGCTCCAATCGTGCCCTCCCCCGCGAACAGGGCGTTCCGTCGCCATGGATCAGCTTTGCATTTCCTGGCGCAACAGCGGCAGCACCAGATCGCGCACCGCATCCATACTCTGGCCTTTGACGCGAAAACCGCTGGCGTTGCGATGCCCGCCGCCGCCGAACTGCCCGGCCACAACGGAAACGTCGCATTGGCCCTTGGCCCGCAGGCTGACCGAAACGTGCCCGGCTTCGATCTCCTTGAGAAAGACGGCAACCCGCACCGAACTGACCGCCCGCGGGAAGTTGATGAAATACTCGGTGTCTTCCATGGTGGTGAAGGTCCGCTCCAGCATTTTCTGCGTCACCCGAATGACGGCGACCCGATCACGATCATGCATCTCCAGGGTGGCGAGCACCTCCTGCATCAGGCGCAACCGCCCCAGGCTGTAGTTGTCGTACAGACTGCTGGCAATCAGTTCCGGACGCACGCCGCGCCGCACCAGTTCCCCGGCCACGGCAAAGGTGTGACTGCTGGTGGATTCGTAACGAAACGAGCCGGTGTCGGTGTTGATCGCCGCATACAGACATTCAGCGGCCCTAGACGACACTTCGGCCCCCAGAGCGGCGGCCAGATCGAAAATCATCTCGCCGGTGGACGAACGATGCGGCTCGATCCACGCCCCGTCGCCGAAACCGTTGTTGCCCTTGTGATGATCAATGACCACCAGCGGACGGAAACCGATCAGTTCCGCACTGTTGCGCCCCAAACGGTAGGCGTCGCCGCAATCCAGACAGACCGTGAGAAAATCTCCCTGGGCCTGAGCGACGAATTCCCTGACTTTGGCCATGTCCGTTTGAATCTGGCCGCAGCCGGGCAGGAAGCGATAGAGATGCGACACCGGTTCCTCAAGGTAGCGCAACACCCGCTTGCCCAACCCTTCGAGAATCTCGGCCAAGCCGAGCAACGATCCGAGGGCGTCGCCGTCGGGATTGAAATGGGTGGCCAGCAGGATGTGGCCCTTGTCCCGCACAGCCTCAAAAACCGCCTGTTCAGGCTTGTTCGTCATCTTTCCGCTCTTTCTCAATTTCACGAAACAGGGTGTCGATGCGCGCCGCCTCTTCACTGAGTTCGTCAAAGTAGAAGGCCAGATCGGGCGTGTACCGCAGGTTGAGGATCTTCGCCAGATGGCTGCGAAAAAAACCCTTGGCCCGGTTCATCCCCTTCTGCGCCGCCCCTCTGCCTTTGCCCGAGGGCACGGTGAAATAGACCTTGGCCAGTTTGAGATCCGGGGTCACATCCACCCGGGACACCAGGGTCCCGGACAGGGTCGGATCGCCGACCCGTTGCAGCAGCAACATGTTCAGTTCGTTCTTGACGGCCTCAGCCACTCGCTTGGGCCGCGAACTTTCGGGTTTCCCCAGTCCGGGCAGTTTAAAATCAAATTCCATGGACATAGGCCTATCGATTACAGAACCCCCGCGACCTCGTCGAGAACAAAGGCCTCCAGGTTGTCGCCAAGTTTCAGATCATTGAAATGCTCAACGCCGATGCCGCATTCAAAGCCGGTCAACACCTCTTTCATGTCATCTTTGAACCGCCGCAACGAGGCAATTTTTCCGGTATAGACCACCACCCCTTCACGGAGCACCCGAACCCGGGCGTTGCGTTCGATCTTGCCGGCAATAACCGAGCAACCGGCGATTGTGCCGATCTTGGGCACCTGAAAGGTCTCGCGAACCTCGGCGGTGCCGATGACCCGTTCCTCAAAGGTCGGCTCGAGCATGCCTTTCATGGCCTTTTCGATGTCCTCGAGGGCATGATAGATGACGTCGTAGGAACGAATGTCAACCCCTTCCCGGTCGGCCAACTCCTTGACCTTGACCGTGGGCCGGACATTGAAGCCGATAATGACGGCGTCCGAAGCGGCGGCCAGATGGATGTCGTTTTCGGTGATCGAACCTGTGCCCTCATGGAGGGAGCGGACCCGAATAACCTTGGTCGACAGGCTTTCCGCCGCCTGGCCAAAGGCCTGGAGCGTGCCCTGCACGTCGGCGCGCAGGATGACCCGCAGTTCCTTGACGTCCTGCTCGGCCATTTTCTCGAACAGGTTGTCGAGCGACACCTTGGAGGCGGAGGCCAGTTCGATTTCCCGCGCCTTGAGCTGGCGGGCGTTGGCCAACGACTTGGCCATCTTTTCGTCGGGCAGCACGATAAACTCGTCGCCAGCCTGGGGCACTCCGGAAAGGCCCTGGATCTCAACCGGGGTCGACGGACCGGCCGCCTGCACCTGCTCGCCGCGCTCGTTGGTCAGCATCCGCACCTTGCCGCTGTAAATGCCGGCGACGAAATGATCGCCAGGCCGCAGGGTGCCGTCCTGGACCAACACCGTGGCCACCGGACCGCGCCCTTTGTGGAGCTGCGCCTCAATGACCGTGCCCTTGGCCTTGCGCGAAGGATCGGCGCGCAGCTCAAGGATCTCGGCTTGCAACTGGATCGATTCAAGCAACTCTTCAATGCCGACCCCTTTCTTGGCCGAGGTCATGCAGAAGATGGTCTGACCGCCCCACTCCTCGGGAATCAACCCGAAATCGCTCAGTTCCCGCTTGACCCGGTCAGGATCGGCGTTGTCCTTGTCGATCTTGTTGACCGCAACCACAATCGGCACCTCGGCCGCCTTGGAATGGGCAATGGCCTCCTTGGTCTGGTCCATGACGCCGTCGTCGGCTGCCACCACCAGCACCACGATGTCGGTGACTTTGGCGCCGCGCGAACGCATCTCGGTAAAGGCCGCATGGCCCGGCGTGTCGACAAAGGTCAGATCGCCGGAGGGCGCCTGCACATGGTAGGCGCCGATGTGCTGGGTAATGCCGCCCGCCTCGCCGGCCGCGACGTCGGTCTTGCGGATGGCGTCGAGAATCGAGGTTTTGCCGTGGTCGACATGGCCCATGACCGTGACCACCGGCGGCCGCAACATGGCCTCGCCGCCCATTTCGACCTCCTGTTCCTGCAAGGCCTCCATCTCCAGTTCCTCGGTCATGGCCTGCTCGACCTCGTAACCGAAATCAGCGGCCACCAGGGCGGCGGTGTCGACGTCCAGGGCCTGGTTCAGGGTCGCGAGAACGCCCATCCGCATCAGAGCGGCAATGACCTCGCTGGCCTTGACGCCCATGCGCTTGGCCAGATCGCCCACACTGATCGTGGCCACCACCTTGATCCGCTTTTTGATGGCCTTGGTTTCGGCCACCTGAGACTGGGCGGAAAGATCTTTTCTCCCGTCCTTCTTTTTCTTGCCCTTGCGGGGCCGCATGAATTCCCCTTCGCCGTCGGGTGAGAATTCGAGCCGGCCCCGGCTGTCTTTCTTGCCGGCCTTGGCTCCTTTTTTGCCCAGGCTGTCGTCGTCGGCCTTGATGGTCACGACCCTTTTCGTCTTCTTTTTGCCCTTGGCGTCAACCCGGCCGGCTTCGTCCTTGGCCGCCGGCGTTTCGACAGGCGCCTCGCCGACAACCGGACGCGCCGGACGAACCGGGCGTTTGACCGGAGCGGCGGGGCGTGTCCTTTTTTCCGGAATCGGAATCACCACCCGGCCAACGATCTTGGCCAGCTGCCTGGGCTTTTTCGTCTCATCCTCGACCGCCTTTGCAACGACCCGAATCGGCTCAGCCGGCGCGGTTTCGCCCGGCGCCGCAACGGCGTCGGCAGGCGGCGGCGTCTCGCTTGCCACACTCGGCCGATCGGCGCCGTCGGCATCCGGAAACTCGGGCTCCTGCGGACCGACGGCAGTCGGCGCCACAGGCTCGGCGGCTGGCGACTCGTCTTCCTGCGATTCTATCTGAGGCTCAACCGGCGCTGGGGGTTCCGGCTTTTCGCGGGCAACCCTCGCCTCTTCCTCAAGCCGGGCCTGGAGGGCCAGGATCTCGGCTTCCATGGCAAGGGCGTCGGCCTCTTCCTGCTTCTTGGCCGCCTCTTCCTTGTCGGCCTTGGAGCGTCGCCGAACAACTGTTTTCGTTTTGGCGGCGGCGTTCTCAGGCTTCTGCTTGAGTTCGATGCGCCCTTCCGCTGTTCCGACAACAGCCTCACCATGCAATTTTTTTCGAATATCCGCTGCCATATCGTCGTCTACACTTGAACTATGACTCGCAATGGGATAGCCCATTGCCATCAACTTATCCGCCAGTTCTTTGCTTTTCAGTCCTGCTTCTTTTGCGAGATCATAAATACGAACCTTGCTCATCAAACGCTCCCTTCCTCTGTAACCCGCCACGCATGGGTTCAGTCCGCTTTCAGGACCTTTTTGCTTTTTGCCAACCGATCACGACACAGGCTTTGGTTGCAACAATAGATTCCCTTGCCGCTCCGCCCTTCCGCGACCAACCGGCCGTCGACGACAACAAAACGCAACAAGCCGGACTGAGGGGCCTTCTGGCCGCAACCTCGGCAGGTTCGCTCCGGGACGTGTCCCCGCTTCATCAATCCTGATCGGCGGCCGGGCCGTCCTGGGACTCCGGGACGACCTGATCGACCTGATCATCCAGGTCGTCCGCATCGTCATCATAATCCACGTCGCCTTCCTCGGGCGGCGCGACTGCGGCGGCTGCTTTTTGCAAGGCCAAGGCACGATCCTGATCCAAGCGCGCCAAGGTCATCAGCTGCTCCACGTCCATGGTCGCCAGCACAGGCGCCGTGCTGACGCCGGCGGCAAACAGACGATCCGCCAGACTCTCGTCAACGCCGTCAACCGCCGTCAGGCTGCGATAGCCCCGATTGTCCATATTGGCGTAGCGCTGTTCGCTCTTGACGTCGATCTTCCACCCCAGTAGGCGGGAAGCGAGGCGGACGTTTTGCCCCTGACGGCCAATGGCCAAAGACAGCTGGTCGTCGGGCACAATCACCATCAACGCCTTGCGCTCGTCTTCGACGATGACCATGGACACCTCGGCCGGGGCCAAAGCGTTGTACGCATACTTGGCCGGATCCGGGCTCCAGGGCACGATGTCGATCCGCTCGCCCTGCAGCTCCTGAACCACATTTTGCACCCGCGATCCCTTGAGCCCCACGCAGGCGCCCACCGGATCGACGTCCGACTCGATCGAAGACACCGCGATCTTGGCCCGGAACCCGGGTTCCCGACTGGCGCCCATGATCTTGACGATGCCCTCGGCGATCTCCGGGACTTCCATCTCGAACAGCTTGATCAGAAATTCGTTGCAGGTCCGGCTGAGAATGAGCTGCGAATCACGAAACTTGCCTTCCCGGGCGTCGCGGCGGACTTCCAGGAGATAGGCGCGAATCCGGTCGCCCTGCTTGTAGGATCGTTTGGGAATCTGGCCGTCGCGGGGCAGGATGGCGTCGGTGCGCCCCAGGTTGATGATCATGTCGCCGCGCTCAAACCGCTGCACAATGCCGTTGACGATGGTTCCCTGGCGGTCGCGGTACATCTCGTAGATGACGTCGCGCTCGGCGTCGCGCATGCGGTGAATGATCACCTGCTTGGCTGACTGGGCGGCGATGCGGCCGAGGTCGGCGATGGTGTCCATCTTTTCGCCCAGGTCGTCGTCCAGTTCGATTTCGGGATCAAGACGACGGGCGTCCTCCAGGGCAATCTCGGTGTCTTCGTCGTAGACCTCGTCCACCACGGTGCGATACTGAAACACCTCGACTTCGCCGGATTCCTCGCTGAATTGAACCTCGATTTCCCGGCGGTTGCCGTATTTTTTTCGGACAGCGGAACGAACAGCCTCTTCAATGGCGTCGATCAGCAAGGCCCGATCAATCCCCTTGTCCCGGCAGATTTGATCGACAATTCGTTTTAGATTTTCTGTTCCAACCATTGTTCGCTCCAACTCAGACAATCATTTCCGTTGTTTCCGCGGCCCGAGGCGCCGCCTGTTCAACCTCGGCGGGCACGGGCGCTACAGCGTCAACCGCGCCCTTGCAATATTTTCCATATCTATTTGGATTGTTTCACCTTCCTGGGCAAGAAGGACGGCGTCGCCCTCCAAGCCAAGCAGCGTGCCGACCAGCACCCTCTGCTCTCCCAGAGGCTCCCGCAGCTTGATCCGCACCAAGCGGTCAACATATCGGGTAAAATCCGTTCTTTTTTTCAGCGGCCGTTCCAGACCGGGCGAGGAAACCTCAAGATGATAGGCGTGGCTGATAAGGTCCTCGACTTCAAGATAGGCGCTGATCTGCCGACTTACTGCGGCGCAATCGTCGATGGCTATGCCGCCTTCCTTGTCGATAAAAAACCGGAGAACCCAGCCGTGCCCCTCGCGCCGGAACTGCACCTCCACCAACTCCATCCCCATATCGGTTACCAGAGGTTCCGCGAACCCCTGGATGGCGGTCAACAATCGATCAGAAGCGTCGTCCAAGGCTTTTCTATCCGTTGCAGTTGATTTTGCGGGGAAAAGCGCTTTCACGCCCCCTTGACAAAGGTCTGTGGTTCTCGGCAAAAGGCAATAAAAAAAGCGGGCAGAGCCCACTTTCACGTTCACCGGCACATCCGGCAGCCGATTCCAACAGAACGAACCAGCCTTGCGGCCGGCGACTTCGCCATGGAGCGGGCAACGGGGTTCGAACCCGCGACCCCAAGCTTGGGAAGCTTGTGCTCTGCCAACTGAGCTACACCCGCTCTGCTGATCCATAGGAAGTTCATTAAAATAGAGCATCAGCGGCCAATTGTCAAGCAACAACAAAATGATGCCAAACATTTTTATTCACCGCCCTGCCGAGGCGCCCCAAGGACCATTGCCAAATAAACGCAGGATACCCGACAGTTGTCCCTCTTTCACTCGACCTCCGAGCTGATTTGGGGCGCTGCCGCGCCCCGTCCTTCATGTCGATTTTCCCGTTTTTCCACACTTCGCCTGCAACAAAGGCCGGGGTTTGCTTTACAGACAGGGCATGTTGTGTATAATTCCCGGCCATGGACATCATCACCACCCACATCGGCGCCGACTTTGACAGCCTGGCGGCCATGGTCGCGGCCAAAAGACTGTACCCGAACGCCGAACTGGTCTTTCCCGGCTCCCAGGAAAAAAGCGTGCGCGATTACCTGGCCCAGGAATTTCGCAACATCTACGAGTTCAAAAAAATCAAACACATCGACCTGACGCGGGTGCAACGGCTGATTGTAGTCGACACCCGCCAAGCGGAGCGAATCGGCGGTCTGGCCGACTGCCTGCGCAATCCCCATCTCAGCATTCATCTCTACGATCATCACCCCAACGGACCCGGCGACCTCCACGGCGACCTGGAGGAAGTTCGTCCCTTGGGCTCCACCACCACCCTCCTTGCCCAAATCTTTCAGCAGCGCGGCATCGTGCCCAGCCCGGACGAGGCCACCCTGATGGCGCTCGGCATCTACGAAGACACCGGCAGTTTTCTCCATTCGTCCACCTGCCCGGAGGACCTGATTGCCGCCGCCTGGCTGCTGACCCAGGGGGCCAACCTCGACGTCGTCACCCAGTTCGTTTCCCGCGAACTCTCGGCCGAGCAGATCAGCCTGATCGGCCAGCTGCGCCAGGAATCCCACGCATACATGATTCGCGGCGTGCCCGTGGTAATCGCCAAATTGACCGTGACCGACTACATTGACGATTTCGCGGTCATCGTGCAGCGCCTGATGGTGATGGAAAACATCGACGTGCTCTTTGCCCTGGCCAGCATGGGCGAGCGCACCTACCTGATCGCCCGCAGCCGCATTCCCGAGGTCAACGTCGGCGCCGTGGCCCGCGAATTCGGCGGCGGCGGCCACGCCTCGGCGGCCTCAGCCACGGTCCGCGACCTGACCATTGCCGAGGCCGAGGAGCAGTTGGTCGGCCTGATCCATCGCCACATCCGCCCCAAAGCCATTGCCGGCGAGCTGATGAGCGCCCCGGTGATCACCGCCACCCCAAACGTGACCATCGACCAGGCCAACCGGTTGATGACCCGCTACAACGTGACTGTTTTGCCGGTGGTGCGGGAAAACGGCGCCGACAACGGCCCGCGCCCCACGGGTCTGCTCGGCATGATTTCCCGCATGGTGGCGGAAAAAGCCATCTTTCACCAACTGGGCGGGCTGCCGGTGGCGGATTACATGACCACCGAGATCGCCACCATCGAGGAGAACGGCACCCTCTCCGACATCCAGAAACTGATCGTTGAGAACCGACAGCGCCTGATCCCGGTGGTCCGGGGCGAGGAGATCGTCGGCGTGATCACCCGCACCGATCTCCTAGGCCTGCTGGTCAACGACCCGGGCAACCTCTCCTCCGATCTGCTCCGCGGCGACGAACGGCCCTCGGTGGAACGAACGCGCAACCTCGGCGGGGTCATGGCCCAGGTGCTGCCCCGGGAGATCATCGTCCTGCTGCGCGAAATCGGCGAAGCCGCCGCCCACTTGGACTGCAACGCCTATGTGGCCGGCGGTTTCGTGCGCGACCTGCTGCTGCACGTCAAAAACACCGACATCGACATCGTCGTCGAGGGCGACGGCATCCGTTTTGCCAAGTTTCTGGCCCAACAGCGGCGCGGCGTGGTCCATCCCCACGAAAAATTCGGCACCGCCACGGTGATCTTTCCCGATCAGACCCGCATCGACGTGGCCACCGCCCGGCTCGAATACTACGCCCACCCGGCGGCCATGCCCACGGTGGAACTCAGCTCGATCAAGCTTGACCTCTACCGCCGCGATTTCACCATCAACGCCATGGCGGTGCATCTCAATCCCGAGCGGTTCGGCGCCCTGGTGGATTATTTCAACTGCCAGAACGATCTCAAGGAGCGGCGCATCCAGGTGCTGCACAATCTGAGCTTTGTCGAGGATCCCACCCGCATTTTCCGGGCGATCCGCTTCGAGGGGCGGCTCGATTTCACCATCACCCGCCACACCGAAAAGCTGATCAAAAACACGGTGCAGATGAACCTGTTCGACCGGTTCGAGGGCCCCCGGTTTTTCCACGAACTCAAGCTCATCCTCTCTGAGGACGATCCGTCCCCGGCCCTGAAGCGCATGGGCTATTTCAAGCTCTTCCCCTTTCTCTGGCCGGACCTGCGCCCCAACCTGAAGATCGATCGCCGCTTCATCCACGGCCTCGTTCAGGCCCACCAGGCGATCTCCTGGTTCAAACTGCTCTACCTCCCGGACAAGGTGGAAACCTGGATGGTCTATCTGCTGGCGATCATGAGCCGGTCGCGCACCAAAGAGCTGATCAATTTTTGCCATCGGTTCGACATCCCGCCCAAGCAGCGGAAAAAACTGATTCTGCAGAAGACCGACGCGGAAAAAATCGCCCAGGAAATGCAGAAACGCCCCTTTCTCAAGCCCAGCGAGACCTATTGGCTGCTCGGCGAGCTCGAAGTCGAGGGGCTGCTGCACTTGATGACCATTGCCCGCAAACGCCACATCCAGCAGGCGGTTTCCCTCTTTGTCACCACCCTGCGCAAGGCGACGCCCCTGGTCGGCGGCGACGAACTCAAGGCCATGGGCTACACCCCCGGCCCGCAGTTCCGCGCCATTCGCAACCATCTGATCGAAATGCAGCTGGACGGCGAGATCACCAACCACGAGCAGGCCCTGGCCTTCATTCGCAGCGCCCATCCCCCACTTCCCCGCAGTTCCTGAACGCGGTGTTGTTTCCCCTCGCTTTTTAGCCGTTTTGCCTTATCGTTTGCCAACGCGCCCGCCCCTCTCTTTTGCCCGAGCGCCAACAACGCATCAGGAGAATATTTTTTTGCTATGAATTTCGACATTAACAGCTTTATGCAGCAACTGATCATCCAGGCCCCGCCCCTGCTTTTCGCCCTGACGGTGCATGAACTGGCGCACGGCTATGTGGCCTTTCGCCTGGGCGATCCCACCGCCAAAAACGAAGGCCGATTGACCCTCAACCCGCTCAAGCACCTTGATCCGCTCGGCGTGTTGGCATTTATCATCATGAAAATCGGCTGGGCCAAGCCGGTGCCGGTCAACCCCTGGTACTTTAAAAATCCGCGCCAGGACATGCTCAAAGTGGCCCTGGCCGGACCAGGGGCCAATGTGGTCCTGGCGATTGCCAGCGCCGCCCTGGCCCACCTGTTGGTGGCCCTCCATTTCCTGCCTTTTTTCTTCTTGCAACCGGTGGTGGCGATGCTGGCGGCCAGCGTCTGGATCAACATCATGCTGGCGGTGTTCAACTGCATCCCCATTCCGCCGCTCGACGGCTCCAAGGTGCTCATGGGTCTGCTGCCCCCGGAGGCGGCGCGCGGCTACGCCAAGCTTGAACCCTATGGATTTTTTATTCTTTTAGGGCTCTTCTACACCGGGGCCATCGGCTGGCTGATCATGCCGATCATCCGCTTCTCCAATTCACTGCTGCTGGGATAAAAAAAAACGGGCCCGGAACATTTCCCGGACCCGTTGGCGACGCCTCGCTGCGAGGGGCGAACCTACAATTTATACGTCACCCCAAACGTCAGCAGGTGGGCGGCGGCGTCTTCAAAGGAGCCGTCAATGGAAGCGTTGTTCACGTCGCGGCTTTCCTTGTCGTCGTAGAGATAAGCAACCCCCAGTTCCATATCCTGATTGACTTTATACCGCAGCCCCACCGAGTACAGCATGGCGTCGGAGTCGGGCAGTTCAAACCCGAGGTTGTCGTTGGGCACAGGGTTCTCGTCGATGGCAATGCCCGCCATGAGGGTGAAATTGTTTTTCAGGTCATAGGTGAAGCTCAGCCGCCAGGCGTCGGTGTCTGACCATTTTTTTGCTTTGGCGTCGTCAAAGGCGGCATCCAGCGCTGGATTGCTAAAGGGCGCCGGATAAGTAAAATCGAGTTGCTCGTAATCAGACCAATAGGTGCGGTCATACTCGAGCTCCACGGTCAGCTGATCAAAAAAAGTGTAGGAAGCGGCGACTGCCAGCACCGCCGGCAGGGGAATTTCCACCCCTGTGTCGCCGCTGTACGTATTGGGGGCCACAGGATAGTTGGTCGACAAATTGGCATGACCTTCAATCCCTAAATCCACCTCGGATCGATAGGTCACGCTGACGTTCATTTTGTCAACAGGTCGAACGGTCATGGCGAGATTGTACCCGGCCTCCAGGGCGTCGCCATCCATATCTCTTGTTGCGGTAGTGCCGTAGGCATTGATCACGCCGTTGCTTTTGACCTTCCCGTCGACATAAATGGCGCGAACGCCGCCAGCCACAGAAAACCGGTCGCAAAATTTGTAGGATAGCGTCGGATTGACGTCAAAAATTTTCAGGCTGAATTCTTCGGCAAAGGTGCGCGGATACGGATCCTGCCAGCGTTTGGACAAGCCCCCTGGCGCGGTGACCGAAAAGCCCACCCGAAAATTGTTGTAGTCGGGCGACACCGCAAAGAACGTCGGCAGGAAAAAATCCTCCTCCTCTGTTTCGCCGCTGCGCGCGGCAATGTGATCGGTGTACTCAATCGCGCTCAGATGAATCCAGGTGGCGTCCACCTCGAGATAGCCCCGGTCCTCCAACCAAGACATGTTGGCGGGATTGTAATAGGCGGCGTCGGCGCTCGGCGTATAGGCCACATAGCTGCCGGCGCGGGCGGTGGAATTCACCGATTGCTCGGGAATGCGATAGCCCGAGGCAAGGGCCGATCCGGCAGTGGCAAGCAGAAGCAACCCCACGGCTCCGAGTGTTTTGTTCATTGGTCCCCCTTTGTTGTTGATGGTGGTGTGTGGCACGGTCAGACGTGCATGGTGTCGGCGGAGTAGAGATAGCGTTTGATCTTGTGGGTGGCGGTTTTGACAAAGGGTTCGCGCCGCTCCAGCACCCGCGACAACCGGGACGAGAGCGAGAGCTGCGCGTTGACGGTGGTTCGCATCTCCTCGAGCAGGCCGGCAATGTACTGATGGCGCTGGGTGCGGCTCTGCCCGGCAGTCTTGCCGTCGATGAATTCATAATCGGGATAGACCCAGGCCTCAAGCATGCCCCGGTTCTCCACCACCAGCGACTCGACCACAAAGGGGTAGGCGTTCACTTTGTGCTCAATGGCCTCGGGATAGACGTTTTCGCCGTTGGAAAGCACAATCACCGATTTGGACCGCCCCTTGATGTGCAAATTGCCGGCGGCGTCCAAGAGGCCCAGATCGCCTGTCCGCAGCCAGCCGTCCTCGGTGAAGGCGTCTTTGGTGGCCTCCGGGTCGTTGAGATAACCTTGCATGACGTTCCGACCTTGGGCCTGGATTTCGCCAATCCCGGTTTCAGGATGGGGATCGTCAATGCGGATGTCGACATGGGGCACCGGCTTGCCGGTGGAACCAGGGCTGACCGTGGGGTCGCGATGGGGGCCGCCGGCCAGCAGCGGCGCCGCCTCGGTCAACCCGTAGCCGACGATGAACGGAAACTCGGCGTCGCGCAGAAATAGTTCCACCTCCGGGTTGAGGGCCGCGCCGCCAATGCCCATCACCTCCAGACGGTTGCCGAAAAAGGCGCTCAGTTTAGCGCCAATTTTACGATAAATCATTCTGCGGCTCATGCTGAACCGACAGAAAAAACTCAGCATCCGGCTCTTCTCCACCGCCGGCGCCACCCGTTTCTTGAAAATCTTTTCAATGATGAGCGGCACCACCAGCATCACCTGGGGTTTTTCCCGTTCGCAGATCTTCTGCAGCACTGCGGGCGTGGGCGTCTTGCCGGCATAGACGATTCGGCAACCCTTTAAGAGGGGCAGCAAAAAGCCAACCGTGAATTCATAGGTGTGGGAAATGGGCAGCACCGAAAGAAACACCCAGCCAGGAGCCAGCTGCATGACGCCGCTGGCCGACTGGGCATTGGCGCAGAGGTTGGCGTGACTGAGCATCACCGCCTTGGAAAATCCCGAAGTGCCCGAAGTATAGAGAATGGAGGCGAGGTCGTCTTTGTCGACCGCCGGAAATTCCAGCGTCTCATTGCTGGCCTGTT
>Ga0074198_1001791_pt1 | contig 13019 bp, 15 predicted proteins | sample EPASupsiteSAE323_FD_64527 | JGI IMG/M metagenome (GOLD analysis project Ga0074198, IMG submission 64527) | Bioremediated contaminated groundwater from EPA Superfund site, New Mexico - Sample SAE3-23 | ecosystem: Environmental > Aquatic > Deep subsurface > Groundwater > Contaminated ...
CCCGGGGGGCGCCCGATGGGGCCTGGAACTCAGCCGCCTGCTCCAGTCCGCAGAGGTGGTCACGTTCTGACCCGTCGGTTCAGCCGCAACCCAAGAGGCTCAACGCAACAACGCCCTCATCTTGCAGGTTATCCAGACCTGCAGGATGGGGGCGTTGTTGTTTGCGAATTTTGTAATTTTTATCGCGCCAGGGTTTGAATCGTCTGCCACTGCGCCCGCAGTTGCTCGCTTGTAGAAAAATACAGACGCACCGTCACACTGTCGTCCTCAAAGGACGGGCTGTGCTCCAGACTCACCTGCTCCGGCGGCTGCAACTCCTGGACAAGTTTGTGAAAATCCTTTTCCGCCTCGGCGTTACTCGGGGCAACCTGTTCCTGTAGGGTTTGCAAAAGATGCTGCAGCTGTTGCGGTCGGTTGTGCTGATCAGTCTGCCCCCCCACCCAATCCTGGACGATGCCCCGCACCGGTTTGTTGTGACGCAGGGCCAATTCCACGGTCATCTCGACCAATTTCTGCTGTTTGGAGCCGCCGGGACGATAGGTGTTGATCACCTCAACCAGGCTCCTTTGATCGTCAGGGGTGAGAAGGGCCAGGTGTTTGCCGGCTTTGGCAGAGAGTGTGCCCTGGTGCATGGCCAGCAGCGCGGCAGGGTCCAGTTGGAGCAATGCGAGCAGTTCCTGCAGCTTATAGCGTTGCGGTTTGTGGCCCATGGCCGCCAGCAAACGCAGCGCCTCGTCTTCAGCCAGGGTCTGTTGCGCCTGCTGTAAAAGATGCGCCTGCAACACTGGGCTGGATGGGAGCGTGGACAGGCTGTGCCGAATCTGCAGCGCATATAGGCTGAAAGCCGCCGTGTCCAGGGGCAGAATTTGACACTGCACCGTCTGTATTCCCAGGGATCGGAGGGCGGGCAGATAAGGGTATCCGGCAAGGAGTTGGAAACGCGTCGCGCTGCTTTGCCATACCGGCAGAGGTTCCGGGAGTCCCCATGCTCGCACATTATCCGTGAACGCGGCTTGACCGACATCATTATCGTGCAAAAAACGGACAAGATCGTCGGGCAGGTCAAGGCATTTGACGTCAAGGCGTTGGAACCGATACTCAAGCGTGGGAAGAGAATAAATGGGCATGATGGCGGCTGAGTCGGAACGACGAGATATGGTTGAGGCAAAAAAGAAGCAGCCCGAGACAACCGGCGACCTTTTGTCCGGCAGGCTGCGAAGAATAAAAAAGGGCACCAACCTTTGGTGGCGCCCTTTTCATGCAGCGAATACAGCAGATTAGTCGGAATTGATGCGCGTGCGCAAAATGCCCGAGGGTTTAAAAGTAACCACCCGTCTCGCGTCAAGGGTCAACTCGTTTCCCGTTTGCGGATTGCGCCCGCGCCGGGATTTTTTATCCTTGATGTTGAATTTGCCAAATCCGCTGAGCAGCAAATCTTCCCCGGTCACCAGCGAAGATTTGGACAGCGATAAAAAGGTTTCAACGGAATCGGTTGATTGCGATTTTGTCAGATTGGGATGGGTCTTGTAGACCTGCTGCACCAAATCAGCTTTCGTCAAAGTCATTTTTTACCTCCATGACGGACCACAATGAAGAGAATCAATTTGTAGAAGGTTTCCTTTATGATAGGAAGTAAGACAGCAGGTTGTCAACCGGTTCATGCAAGAAAAGGAAAAGCCGAAACTCCGGCGAACTGAGCGGCGCCGCCCAATTCTTCCTCAATGCGCAGCAACTGATTGTATTTTGCCACCCGATCGCTGCGCGACGGGGCCCCGGTCTTGATCTGGCCGCTGTTGAGGGCCACTGCGAGATCGGCAATGGTGGAGTCTTCAGTTTCTCCGGAACGGTGAGAAATAACAGCCGTATAGGAAGCCCTGTGGGCCATGTCCACCGCATCGATGGTCTCGGTGACCGATCCTATTTGATTGAGTTTGATCAGGATCGAGTTGGCGATTTTCTGCGCGATGCCCTTTTTCAGGATGCTGGTGTTGGTCACGAAAATATCGTCGCCGACCAGTTGAATTCTTTTGCCCAAGGCGTCGGTCAGTTGCCGCCAACCATCCCAGTCGGATTCATCCAGACCGTCTTCAATGGTAATCAGGGGGTATTTGTTGACCCACTCGGTGTAAAAGGCGATCATTTGCTCGGCGGTTTTCTTTGGATTTTTTTCCGCGCCTAAAATGTACATCTTTTCGTCGGCGGAATAAAATTCACTGGCGGCCGCGTCAATGCCAATGAAAATATCTTTTCCCGGAGTGTAACCGGCCTGCACAATGCCTTCGAGAATAGCCTCCATGGCCTCTTCATTGGAGCGCAGATTGGGCGCAAAGCCGCCCTCGTCGCCGCCTGCGGTTTGCAGCCCCCGTTTTTTCAGCACCGTCTTGAGGGCGTGAAAGGTTTCCGCCCCCATGCGCAGCGCCTCGGCAAAAGACGCGGCCCCGGCAGGGAGGATCATGAATTCCTGGATATCGACGTTGTTGTCGGCATGCGCCCCGCCGTTGAGGATGTTCATCATCGGCACCGGCAAGACCTTGGCGTTGACCCCGCCGAGGTAATTGTAGAGCGGCAGTTCCAATTCGATGGCCGTTGCCTTGGCCACCGCCATGGACACGCCGAGGATGGCGTTGGCGCCGAATTTTTCTTTGTTGGCGGTGCCGTCAAGCTCCAACATAACGCCGTCGATCACCACCTGCTGCGAAGATTCGAAACCGAGAATGGCGGGGGCAATCCGCTCATTGACATTCTCCACGGCCTGAAGCACGCCTTTGCCGCCATACCGTTTGTTGTTCGTGTCCCGCAATTCAAGCGCTTCCCGCGTTCCGGTGGAAGCCCCGGAGGGGACCGCCGCCCGGCCCATGGCCCCGGTTTCAAGATGCACTTCCACCTCAACAGTTGGGTTGCCCCGTGAATCAAGTATTTCTCTGGCAATGACGCCTGTAATTTCGCTCATACGAATCTATCTCCTGGAACTGATTGAAGAGTTTAAATTTTTCCGGCCATCTGAAAAATGGGCAGGTACATTGCTACTACAAGTCCGCCAATCATGCCACCAAGAAAAACCATCATAAAGGGTTCGATCATCGCGGTCAGGTTTTCGACGGCCTGATCGACCTCTTCGTCGTAAAAATCAGCAATTTTTTCAAGCATGGTGTCGAGCGCGCCAACCGATTCGCCGACATTGATCATCTGCACAACCATGTTGGGGAAAACCCCCGACTCCTCAAGCGGCTCTGCAATCGGCCGGCCTTCGGCGATGCTTGCCGAAACCCGGAGCACAGCCCGTTCAACGACTTTGTTTCCCGATGTGCGCGCAACCACCTGCAGTGCGTCCAAAATAGGCACGCCACTTTGCAGCATGGTGCTCAGCGTGCGGGTAAATTTCGAAACTGCGACTTTTCGAGTGAGTTGGCCGACAACCGGGGCCTTCAACACAAAAGCGTCGATCTTAAATCGTCCCTTTTCCGTACTGTAGATTTTTTTAATCCCGTAAAAGACAAGGATACCAAAGATTATCAGATAAATGATATTGCCTTTCACAAAATCACTCATGTTGACGACAAGTTGCGTAATCGCCGGCAGGGCTGAATCCAAACTGGCAAACATCTCGACAAAAACAGGAATGACAAAGACCAGGATAACAATCAAAATGAGGATGGAGATCGCCAAACAAATAACGGGATAGGTCATCGCGCCCTTGATTTTTTTCTGCAGCGCCATGGATTTTTCTTTAAACCCGGCCAGTCGCGAAAGAATGGTGTCGAGAATACCGCCTAACTCGCCGGCCTCAATCATGTTGCTGTACAAACTGTCAAACACCTTGGGATGCTTGCGCATCGAATCGGCCAAGGTGGTTCCTGTTTCCACGTCACTTTGAATGGTTGTCAGCACCTTCTTAAACGTTGCGTTGCTCTGCTGCTTGCCAAGAATCTGCAGGCATTGCACCAGCGGCAGGCCGGCGTCAATCATGGTGGAGAGCTGACGCGTAAAGATAACAAGATCCTTGCCCGTAACCGATGGCTTGAAAAAGTCTATGTTTTCAAAGAGATCCTTGGGCTTTTCCTTGACCGTGGGATTGTCGATCCGTAATCGCCTGAGTTGAGCGCGAGCGCCGGCTTCGTCGATGGCCTCGACCTCCCCTTTGCGCTTTTCACCAAAACTGTTTTTTCCTTTCCAGACATAGATCGGCATACGAGAGTCTCCAGACTGTCTTCAACGATTTTATACTCGACAATTGTGAGTAGGTGTTGACAGACCGTGCAATTGTCTTTATAAAAGTTACTTTTTAGGTGAGGGCGACACACCTCTTCGTGTCACCTTTATAATTGTATGGAAGATTTTTTTCTGATTCAAGAAAAAGTTTATATTTTTTCAGGAGTTGGCATATGCAGACAAGTAATGCGGCAAAATTCAGCGAAGGTTCGTTCCTCCCGGTTATCGAAAAATGCGAAGGATGCGAACGAATTGTTGAAGCGAATGACAGTAAATTTTGTGACACCTACGCGAATCCTGGGGCAAAATGGCGATTGGGCATTTGCAACTTTGCAACCCACGCGAAACCGGAAGTCAACATTGTTAAAATCCGGGTCAACCCGTTGAAGGCCGCCAAGCGGGCATCCCGGCGCAAATAACAGCATAGTCTTTTCTCTGCAAGCCTGTTGTCGGCGAGCCGACAACTCCGCAGAGCGCCTATCGCCCTCTCCTGCGATCACCTTTCGGCAACAACAGCAACTCCCCTTTGGTCCTGCCAAAGGGGAGTTACTGTTTCCTCTATTTTCGTCCCACGCCAACATAGCGGAATCCGGCGCTCTTCATGGCCTCTGGCTCGTAGACATTGCGCAGATCGATAAAAACCGGGGCGTTCATACGGCTTTTGAGTCTCTGCAAGTCAAGGGCTCGGTACTGATTCCATTCCGTCATCAGGACGACGCAATCCGCCCCTGCTGCAGCGTCATAGGGATTTTCCGCATACTCGATTGCAGCCGGAAGATACGCCTTCGCCTCTTCCATGCCCTTGGGATCATGGGCGCGCACACGGGCGCCTTTTTCCAACAGGGCCGGCAAGATGGTTGCCGAGGGCGCGTCGCGCATGTCGTCGGTCTCTGGTTTAAAGGTTAGCCCCAGCACCGCAATGGTCTTGCCGGCCTCGGAGCCGCCAAGCATCTCTCTGATTTTTTTTACCATCCGTGCCTTCTGCGCCGCATTGACCTCAACCGCGGCCTCGACAATGCGCACATTCTCGCCGTGCTCCTGAACAATCCGCATCAGCGCCAAGGTGTCTTTGGGAAAACAGGAGCCGCCATACCCGGGTCCAGGGTGGAGAAATTTGCCGCCAATGCGCCCGTCCATGCCGATTGCTTTGGCGAGTTCAACGACATTGGCGTTCACTGCTTCACAGACTGTTGCGATTTCATTGATAAAACTGATTTTAACCGCCAGGAAGGCGTTGGCGGCGTACTTGGTGAGTTCGGCGGTTTCAATGGTGGTGTTGACAATGGGAGTGTCGCGAAGATACAGCGGTTTGTAAATTTCCTTGAGTAATTTGCCCGCCCTCTCCGATTCGACGCCGATCACCACCCGGTCGGGCCGCATGAAATCGCTGATGGCGGCCCCTTCCCGCAAAAATTCCGGATTGGAGGCGACGTCAAATTCAGCCTGGGGATTGGCCTCTCGAATCACCCGCTCCACCTGCCGGGCCGTGCCCACCGGCACCGTGCTCTTGTCGACCACCACGGTGTATCCGCGCAGGTGAACGGCCAAGTCTCGGGCGGCCTCGTAGATGTAGGTAAGATCAGCGTAGCCGTCGCCGCGCCGCGAACTGGGAGTGCCCACGGCAATAAACACCGCCTCCGCCTCCGGCACGGCCTGAGCCAAGTCGGAGGTGAAGCGGAGTCGCCCCTCCAAAACATTTTTTTTCACCAGAACATCAAGTCCAGGCTCGTAAATGGGGACAACCCCGTTGTTCAGTTGCTCGATTTTCTCGTCCAGTTTGTCCACGCAGGTAACGAAATGGCCGAATTCGGCAAAACAGGTTCCGGTCACCAGGCCAACATACCCGGCGCCGATCATGGTAATATTCATTTAATTGACTCCTTCATAATTTCTGTTGCCAAACAACGCTGTCCCCACCCGAACAAGCGTTGCGCCTTCCTCGATGGCCACCGGATAATCGGCGGACATGCCCATGGAAAGTTCGATGCGTTCATTATCGGCAAAAAGTCCCTGCGCGGCAAGCTGTTTGGCAAGCTCGCGCAACTCGCGGAAATAGGGCCGGCTGTGTTCAGGATCAGCACAAAAGGGCGGCATGGTCATCAGGCCGCGAATCTGGAGGGTGGTTTCCTGGGCAATGGCGCGCACAAGTCTCTCAGCGTCCTCGGGCAGCACCCCGGATTTCTGCGCTTCCCGGCCGGTGTTCACCTGAACGAGAATCGAGAGGTTCTTGTTCAGCAGCCGCGCATGGTGGTCAAGGGCCTTGGCTATTTTCAAACGATCCACCGTTTCCACCATGTCAAAGAGTTCCACCGCCTGCTTGGCCTTGTTGCTCTGCAGATGGCCGATGAAATGCCAGTGAATTGTTGAGGGGAAATGGGGAATTTTTTCCGCCGCCTCTTGCAGATAATTCTCGCCGTACACGAGATGCCCGCAATCGACGGCCTCCTGGATAGTGGCAAGGTCTACCAATTTACTCACTGCCACCAATGTGATCTCAAGGGGATCTCTTCCGGAATTGCGAGCCGATTGCGTTATAGTCTCAAGAATATGGCTGAGATTATTGCGGATCATGGAGAACCTCCGGCAGATGAAAAAGACGGACGGCATTGGCGGTTGTTGCCCGGGCCACCTCCTCAAGAGACGTCTGTTTCAAATCAGCGACCAGTTGCGCGGTATAGAGCATCAACTTGGGTTCGTTTCTTTTTCCCCGGTACGGCACAGGCGCCAGAAACGGGCCGTCGGTTTCCAGCAGCAGGCAATCGAGATCAACGGTGCGAATAACCTCGCGAAGCATATCCGCATTGGCAAAGGTGGCCACGCCTGGAATCGACAGATACAACCCGCTGTCGACCATCTCCCGCGCCAGTTCCTGATCGCCGGAAAAGCAGTGCATCACCCCGCGCGCCGGGAACGGACCAATGGATCGAAGCAGGTCGCGGACGTCCTCGTGCGCCTCCCGATCATGAATCACCACTGGCAGTTTGAGTTGCTTGGCGAGGTGGAGTTGGTCGGCAAAGGCCTTGAGTTGAACGTCGCGGGGCGCGTACTGCTTGGCGTAATCCAGCCCGATCTCGCCGTATCCGACCACGAAAGGATGCTGAGCCAACTCGGCTAAGACGTCGAGGGCCGCCGGGGTGGCCTGGAGGGCGTCGTGGGGATGAATGCCAACGGTGGCGTACACATTGGGATAGTGGTCGGCCAGGGCCACCGCGCGCTGGGAACTGGGCACGTCGATGCCAATGGTTATAATGCGGGTGACGCCATGTTGCGCCGCCGACGCGATTACCGCGTCGAGATCCGGCTGGTACGCTTCCATGTCGAGATGGCAGTGAGTGTCGACACATTCGGCATGATTGCGCAGCAGCGGGAGTGGTGGGAGAGTACGTTTCATGAAAAAAGAGCAGATAACCTGTTTACCGGAAATTGTATTGCCATGCGTCGCCGATTACCGGATCGGAACGCCCTCGTCTGGATGCGCCCAGACATTTACCCCGCATCATAGTGAATGTTTATTGACATTAAAACAATAATGTTGAGTTTTTATAATAAAATCGAATCGAAACGGACATGAAAACCCTGCTTTTTCGTTTCCAGATTGTTTCCAAATTGGGGATATGTTCAACAAGAAATTGATGCTCATTTCCCTTGTCACTCGCCACCAGCCCCATTGCCAACTATAGCACCCTGTGCTATAGTTACACATGATTCGATTAATGACCAAAGAGTTTGCCAAATGGGCAGACAAGCACGGCTTGACGATCACCGACCTTGCCGACGCGCTCGATGAAGTGGCCGGCGGAAGCTTTGAGGCTGATCTCGGGGGCCATGTTTTAAAAAAACGGGTCCCTTTTCCCGGCCAAGGGAAGCGTGGCAGCGGTCGAACCATTATTTGTTTCAAAAAAGATGATCGGGCAATATTCGTTCATGGGTTCGCCAAGAATGAAAAAGCGAACGTGAGCAAGAAAGAGCTGATAGCGTTCCGGCGCGTTGCGGAAATACTGCTCAACCTGTCGCCGGATCAAATAGCCCGTTCTATCAGCACGGGGACCTTTATCGAGGTAAACACCGATGAGAAAGACAACGGCTAAATCGTTGACCAGCGTGGTTGATGATTTGTATCAGGATGGCGCAATCGATGAAATCACCATGCGGGAAATTCATTCCCTTTGTTTGCCGGATATCAAAGAATATTCAGCAGACAATATTGTGGCGTTGCGCAAAAAGACTCATTTGAGTCAAGCGGCCTTTGCGGCCGTGGTGAACGTCTCCCCTTCTACCGTTCAGAAGTGGGAAAGAGGCGTCAAGAAACCAACCGGCGCCAGCAAACGCCTTTTCGATATTATCGAAAGAAAAGGTTTGGAGGGAATTTTTTAACCTGGAGCGCGCTTACCCTCCAGCGGGATGCTTCGTCGGTTTGCCGACATGTTCACTGTCACGATTTGACCGCCGGCGTCAATCCGTTCGACATGATTTTGTACTCACTACCCTGCCCCCTAGAATTCCCTCCGAAATTTCACCTTTGATCCACTTTTGAAGCCAGACATGCGAACTATGGACCACAAAAAAATAATTGGTTACCTGCATTCTCTATTGGGAAACCAAGATACACAAACATTCGAAAATCGTACATTCAATGCAGTAATGATTTTTATCAGTATTGCTGGCGCAGCTCTTTTATCTTACGATATATTCCTAGGTAACATTGTATCACAATTTATAGATATATCGTGTATCATTTATTCAACTTGCTGCTACATTTATTCTATAAAATTTAATAATCACCGAAAATTAATAACAATATCGTTTATTTTTCTATACCTTGCAATATCTATTGGATGGTTCTTTAACAATGGGATACATGGAAGCATACCATATTTCTATTTTATTTTAGTTTGCTACTCTGGCATTTTTTTCAAAAATCCATTCAAACACTTAATACCATTAATAATTACAACTGTTTCATTGTTTATAACAATTGAATTTTTCAATCCAGAATCAGTTGTAAAATACACGTCTAAAATTCATAGCTTTTTAGACATTGGAATATCTATAATTTTATGCCTATTGGTTAACGGCATATCAATTCATATTATTTTTAAAAAGTATGATATCGAGAGAAAATTAAATAAAAAAATGCTGGACCAAGCAATATTAGACAAAGAATTGATAGAAAAATCAATGAACGAAATCCAGGTTCTTAGAGGATTCCTTCCTATCTGCTCTCATTGCAAAAAAATTAGAGATGATAAGGGAGACTGGAAGCAGCTAGAAAAATATATCCAAGACAATTCCGAGGCTAAATTTTCTCACAGCATGTGCCCTGAATGTGCAGTAGCAAATTACCCTGAATATTTTAATAAAATTTATTTCGATAAAAATAAAAATTCAGCGGCAACCCAAGAAAATATAAATTGATTATCCCGTTGTTTCCAAAGGGGGTTGAAATGCAAACTGAACACCGTTCGCACGCTTTCTTTCACGGTTTTTCTAATCATTCAACCCATTTTCGATCATGAGAGCGAACGAAAGCGCATTAAGCATGCCTTGGGCCACCCGTGTCTATTCTATTTCAGTCGATATTGAGCTTTCGGTGCGACTGCGTACAATCCCTAAGATACAGGTTGATGACGCTCTGATATGGGAGGCCCACTGCATCCGAGACTTAGCGCCTCAGCGATAGGCACATTTTTTTAGCATCAAAAGAGTTCAATCGTTCCTGAAGAAAATTTTGATTCTTCAACCAGTCCATTGTCGACCAGTTTTTCATAAAAACATACCTGGTTTTTTCCATTCTGCTTTGCATGATACAAAGCCTTGTCGGCATGATCGAGAAGTGTTGCTGAAAATACACTGGGAGACATTTTCGCAACACCGATGCTTACGGTAACTTGCCCAACCTGCGGAAAATTGTGTGTTTCCATTGCGACACGAAAACGTTCAAAAGCTTTGCGGGCCTGTTCGTCATCATGTGTACGGATAATGATGACGAATTCCTCACCGCCAAAACGAAATAAGTAATCATTTTCCCTGAAGTGCCCCTGCATGAGTTGCGACATCAGCAATAACACCTCATCTCCATATAAATGACCCAACGTGTCGTTAATTCGCTTAAAGTTATCCAGATCGGCCATTCCTATCCAGAACTCGGAATTGACAATATCATCCTTGCTTCGTCGCTCGATAAGGACGGCCTCTGTGGATACTGGACGCTGAAAATAGATTTTATTGATGACGTCATCGAAGGTTTTTCTGTTTAAGAGTCCGGTTAATTGGTCGCGTTGTGCATCGCTGAGCACGGCAAAGAAATTGCGGTAAATCCCCAAGAGACCCTTTATCATGTAGGCGTCTTGCTTGCTGATCTGATCATTGGTTATTGTTACCAGAAAAATTTCATGAGATTTTTCCTGAAGCACATGCCAGACAGTAAGCAGGAGGTTCGAATGAAGCATTCGGTTAAACGATTGCTTTGTGCTTCTCACGATTTCTAGCGTAGCCAGGATTTCTTCGGAAATAGAGATGCTATCCAAAATAATCTCATACTTCTCTTGCCTGAGGCGCAATTGATAACTCGGCTGCCCGTTTTGGTCTAATTTCAGGATGAGCAATTCCTGGGGCCTTAAAAATTCTTCAAGAGTTTTCAGCAGGCTAAACTCCATGAGTTCCACGTCGTGTATAGCTGTCATGCTGACGAGTTTATCAAGAAGTCGCGGGGCATTAGTCATATGTGTGTCCAATTATATAAAATTCTTTCTAATTTGATTTAAGTGAAATGGGAGCAATGCGCACAGTGCAGCAAATCGGGGTAGCACCCAAGCTTGTTGTATATAACAGAAAAGTTCACAATTAGAAATCCCTAGGTACCCTATCAATCCAGTCGCTATTTTTCGGACATTGTTTTTATTGATTTCAATTCCCTACACTGTCCCCGTAATTTTAAAAACGATAAACAAGGCTTGAATTACGTTTTTGCACTTGCAAGTGTTCGCGGACAGGGTATGTTCTCGCCCTGAAACGCAACTGCTTCACTTGGGCACGTGTTTGATCGAAATGAGGTTTGTTAATCTCGTTTCAAAGTCGCACGTTTTAACGCTGCCTTGCCGCATGGCCAAAGGATTTTCGAGGGAATTCATCTGTAAAAAATGGCTAGGAAATGCAACTTGTAACCTGGAACGCACAGTATTCGGTAGGAATAGACGAGCTCGACGAACATCACCGCCACCTCATCTTTTTACTCAATAAAATTTACGATGTTTTCGTCAACGAGGCATCCGCCTGGGATCTGGCACAAGTTTTCGATGCGCTAACTGATTACGCTCAACACCATTTTACAGCGGAAGAATCATTGATGCAGAAATGGGACTACCCTGATTTTGACACACACAGGATTCTCCATAATCAATTCGTTAAACGCCTAAAAGAAAAGCGGGAGATAGTTTGCAATTGTAATCATCGATTTGCTTTTGAGTTGTTGACCTTTTTGAATAGTTGGATGTTGTCGCACATTCTCAATGCTGACGCCAAGTTCGGCAAATTCCTTGCCGTTAAAAAATGCCAACAAACAGCCTGATATCTTTTGTCGTTTTCTCCAGGTTGAGTTGTGAGAAAGGAGGCTGCTTGAGTGCCAGAAAAACGTTACAGGAACGGGGCGGAGGTGTTTTATGCTGGGCAGGGTGATAACCACCAAAGTCATGGATGGCAGAGCGAGAATCGTTTGTAGCCGATGTAAAAAAAATAGGTACATCGAAGTACCTTCGGGGCTCAATGGCAAATTGGTTCGCTGCCAATGTGGTTTCTCGGTGTTCGTGAGGTTTGATCGCAGGGTTTTTCCGCGAGAAACGATGAGCGGTCGTGCAATACTCGTTTTTCCTAACGGTGATCGTTCCCCTGTTTACCTTTGTGATTATTCCCTGGGTGGTATCAGTTTTATCTTCCCGGACCCGCATAAAGGATTTTTGGCTGTGGGCCAGGAAATATTGATCCAATATCCGACGCTACAAGGTGAATCCATTTTGAGACGAATTCGTCTCAAGACTCTCCGGGCTAACAGGGTCGGAGCTGAATTTTTGGGATATCCCGAAGATTAGGCAAGACACGCCATCTCCACTTAAAAAAAACTGTCCGAAATAACTGAGCCACCTCTGTTATTTGCAGAGAGTCTTATTTGCAATCATTTATGGTGCTCCATACGGCCATGCTGATCCGGTCGATAATCCCAGCCCTCAATTTTTCGAGATCCAACTTGTCGTCGTTTGACATCATCCATACGGCTAGCGGTAACGGCAACGCAAAATCTGCGCCTTTCTTGCCGTTGGAGGAACAAGCCCTCACATAAGGCGCCTTCTCAAACAATTCAACATTGTAGATACGCCAACCTTTCGGAATTCTGGTAATTGATCGTAGTTTGTCGCCAGGCTTTGGTCGTTGCCTATGCGGTATTCGGTCAAATTTTTCGTTCTCTTCGTCTTCGTCTCGCAACAATACTTCGCACGCCAGAATGCACTTTCCGCAGATTGCTATTTCGTCATCGTCTTTTCGCGTAACCATTTTCGTTGTGCCGGTGGACTCGGCGCCGCAAAATTTACATATAAATATTTTCTCTTCTTGGTTTTGTTCGCACATTCCTTTGACTCCTAACTGTACTATTTAAGCAATCCCCAAGGGAAAATCGAAAGTAGAACTCAGGTCCGCCTCGGATTGCCGGCCTTTCGCGAGTGTGCCGGGATACAAGCTGGATATCTCATCAACTCCGAGGCTGAAGCGGTGGGCTCCCTGCTCCCCAGGCCGCCGCGCCGGGAAAAATTTGCTCGATA
>Ga0074198_1001793_pt1 | contig 13009 bp, 11 predicted proteins | sample EPASupsiteSAE323_FD_64527 | JGI IMG/M metagenome (GOLD analysis project Ga0074198, IMG submission 64527) | Bioremediated contaminated groundwater from EPA Superfund site, New Mexico - Sample SAE3-23 | ecosystem: Environmental > Aquatic > Deep subsurface > Groundwater > Contaminated ...
CACCTGCTTTCCGCGCATGATCTGTTCAGGAAGGACGATCTCATCGTCATTCCCGACGGGGGCTGCTCCGACGGTTCCGAAATCGAAGTGGCCGAAAAGAACATCTGCTGGCTCAAAGTGACGACAAAGGGTGTGCAGACCCATGCGGCCATGCCCGACAAGGGCAAGAATGCCTTCCTCGCGGCCTGCGATCTCGCGCTGCGCATCCATAACCTCGAAAAGGTCGTGTTCACTGCGCGCGATTCCCTTTTCGAGCCGGACAGAACCACGATCAATCCGACCAAGAAGGAAGCCAATGTTCCGAACGTGAACACCATACCCGGGGACGATGTCTTCTGCATCGACATGCGCATCCTGCCTGAGTATTCCGTCGCCTTCGCCATGGAGGAAGTGAAGCGTGTCGCCCATGCTGTCGAGGCGGAGCGCGGCGTGAAAATCACCTTTGAAATCCTGCAGAGCAACGAGTCGCGCGCGACGCCGGTCGATGCGCCCATAGTGGGCGCTCTTTCCGGCGCGGTGGCGGAAGTGTACGGGGTGACCGCCAAGGCCATTGGCATAGGCGGCGGCACGGTCGGCGCCTATCTGCGCAAGGCCGGCTATGACTGCGTGGTCTGGTCGCGCATGAATGAGACCGCCCATCAGCCCAACGAAAACGCCGACCTCGCCAACCTCGTCGGGGATGCGAAGGTGTTCGCGGCGCTCGCCCTTTCCTGAGCGCGCTGCGTATCGCGGCGACAGCGGCGGATCGGCCGGCGCTCCTGCGCCGGCCGATTCAATTCAGGGACGGCACTTTCAGTTTCTGGCCGATGCGCAGGACGCTTTTCATCGTAAGACCATTGTGGTCGGCCAGGGTTTCGGGCTGGATGCCGAATTTCAGGGAAATTTCCCACAATGTGTCGCCCGAACGAATCGTGTAGCTGTCGGTGAAGTCGGGGCTGTTGGCGGCTACGCTGCTGGATTTGGCGGCTACGCCGCTGGAAGTTGCGGCTACGCCGCTGGAAGTTGCGGCTACGCCGCTGGATGACTGGAGAATGGGCACCATGATGGTCTGCCCGATGCGGATTTTATCGGCTTTCAAGCCTGAATTGGCTTGCAGGATCATCGAAAGAGGGGTTCCGTAGCGCTTGGCGATGGCGCTCAGGGTATCGCCCGATTTCACTTTGTGGATGTTGTAGCGCACCAGGGCGGCGTCCCTGTCTTCGAGCACGGCTTTGGCTGCTTCGGCCTTTTCCGCGGGCACTTTGACCATGTGCGAATCGACGGGAGGCGTGATCTGGTAGCGCAGTTCGGCGTTGCCCGACCTGAGCACGGCGAGCGGTATGCCTGCGCGCTCCGCCAGGAGTGCCAGGTCGACTTGCCGATCGGTCTCCAGGGTTTCCCAGTCGTGTTTTTCGCCCCATTCAGCGGGGAGGCCGTGCAGTTCCGGATAACGCAGGATCGAGGCCACCGCGAGAAACTTCGGTACGTAATTCCGGGGTTCCTTGCCCAGTTTGCCTGAGGCGGCCAGTTCCCAGAATCCGGTTTCTTCGTCGCCGCAACTCTTGATGGCCCTGTTTATCGTACCCAATCCCGCATTGTAGGCGGCAAGCGCAAGATCCCAGTCGCCGGTCGCCCTGAAATTGTCGGCGAGCTTGCGGAGGGCTCCGTCCGTGCTTTTCATGAAGTCCTGCCGTTCGTCCACCCAATCGGTGATCGCCATGCCGTAACCGGCTATGGAGTTTCGCATGAATTGCCAGAGTCCTGTGGCGCCGCTCCCCGATACGGCCTGTGGCGAGTATTCCGATTCGACGACAGGCAGGAAGGCGAGTTCTCTGGGCAGGCCGTAGAATTCGACCCGTTCTTCCACGTACGCGATGTAGGGCAAGGACTTTTCCATGACGGCGGCGAGCCATTTCCGGCCGCCCGAACTCAAGTAGGATTCGCGGTAGTTTTCGAAACTTTCGTTTCCCCAGGGCATGGTCAGATCGTACTGGAGCCCGTCGACGAGAATTCCGGCCGAGACGATCAGGTTTGGAGCTTCGGGCGCCGCTTCGGGCGAAACTTCGGCCGGAGCTTCGGTCGGGGGCGGAGCTGAAATCGCGGGCAGTGTTTCAACTACCGGCGGCATTTCAGCCGCGGGTATGCCGGTCTGGGTTTCCGGCACCGCAGTTTTATCCACGACCACAGTTTTATCCACGGGCGCAACCGCCGCCGCGGTAGCAGACAAGGCTTCGGTCGTGGGCGCGGCGATATTGTCCTGCGGCGCGAAATCCGCGGATCCTGGGCCGCCTTCGCGATCATAGGCGGCCGCCGAAGAGGCAGCCAGCGCCAGAACCAGCGAAAGGGTGATGGCAAAAAGATGGTTTGGGCGCGCCGCGGCGAAGCCTCCATGCCCGGTACGTCCTGAAATCCTCATCTCATCTTTTCTCCAAAATAGATGCCCGCCCATTCCCATCGTCCATGGACTTCGGGATCGGCGGGAAAATGAATCTTGCGGAAGTAGAGGTACCAGACAGGGACGCGGCCCGTCCAGCCCCATGTCCGCAGATACGCTTCGGTGGCTCCCGACGAAGAGTCGAGGCCTTCGGCGACGCTTATGGCGCCGGAGCGCATGAATTCCGAAAAATCGAAGAGCACTCGGCTGTTCGCGTCAGCGACGCCGTCCTGGTGCCAGGAAACGGCGAAAAAGCCTACTTTGGCCATATAACGCCGCAAACGGCTCGACGAGCGGGAGACAAGCGCCGATTTGATGCCTGCGACGAGTTCGGCGAGGTTTTCGTACCCCCAATCCTTCGGGCTGGAGTTGAATTCCACGACGGTTCTGGCACGCTTCAGCGCGTCGGGGTGACCCGGTACTTCCGTACCGAACCAGGGCAGGAACTTGGAGTAGTTCTGGACGGCAAGATCCCATTCGCCCGTTTTTTCGTATTCCAGCGCCAGCAGATAGTAGGCCACGCCCGGGTCGGGCCTGTCGGGGAAACGCGCGATGAGATCGCGGTAGTAGCCGATGCGTTTTTCCGGTGAGGATGCGCTGCCCGCCAGTCGGCTCAAAGCTTCATAATGCAGGGATTCGCCTTCGATTTCGAGATCGGGATACATCTTGACCATGCGTTCGTACAGGGGGACGGCGAGGGAAGGGGCCCCGTCGGCTTCGTAGGCTCCGGCTGCGGAGAAGATATACCAGGCGGCGTAGGCATCCTCTTCCGCGGCCGCCTTCGTGAGGAATGCGGCTGCCTTCGCATATTCGCCTTTATCGATGAGAATGGCGCCTATCCTTCTGGCGGCGATAAAGCGCCGCAAAGAATCCGGCTGGTTCCCGTCCGCGGAATGCCGCAGGAACAGGAAATAGGATTCGGACATTTCCCTGTTCCGTTCGGGATTGCCGGCGATCCTGAATTCGCGCGGAAGAATATGAATTCCCGAAACTGATGCCGTTATGCCAAAAACGGCGGTGGCCACCACACCTGCCGCAGCGAGGATGAGGATCGCGGCGAAAACGGCATTCGCCGCGCCGCCGCGCGGTCGCCTTGCGCGTTTTCGTCCGAACATATGCACGATGGTACCATGGGGAATTTTTCATTGGCAAGCGCGTCCGATTTCCGATACAATCGGTAATTATGACTGACAAACGAAGTGATCGGAAAACCCGCGTTTTTCTGACGGGTTCTTTCCTGGCCGCGCTCACCGTGCTGGCGATAGTGATAGCGCTGATCACCCTCTTCTCCGGATGGAATCCGACGCGCGCATGGCCGCTTCTGCTCACCGCGACGGGCCTGTCGGGGCTTTATGCGGGTTTGGTGCGTTCTAGGCGTTTCACCCAGGGATATATCGTGCCTTCGCTGATTTTTATCGCACTTTCGGGCGTGTTCAGCCTTTTTTCATTCAATATCATTCCGACGAGGCTTGGTGATTTCGTGCTCATGTACTGGCCGCTGATCCTGCTGGCCGGAACTCTGCTCGTTCTCGGCATCTGGCAGTATTCTCTATACCGCAAGCGCAAACATACCGAAAAGGAGGGTGAAGCGTCCAAATGACTGGCGTACGAAGGCGATGGGAACAAAAGTGAACACTTCGAAACTGGTCCTCATCCTGGCGCTGGCGGCGGTTTTCCTGCCGCCGGTTTCGACGTACGCGCAGACACCCCTCAAGATGGCTTCCCCTTCCGACCTGGCCAAGATCGCGAACGAAAGAGCCGAAATCGAAAAACTGATAGCCAAAGGTAACCCCGAGTCCCTGAAAAAGGCGGCCAAGGCGGCCGCTTCCGCATCGTACCTTTCCGAAGCGGACAGGGCGGTGCTTCGCGACGTCGTCGCCGGTGTGGAAGCGATACTGTACGCGGAGCCGACCGTTTCCGGACCCTCCTCCCGGTCATCGAATTCAGAAGCGCAGCGTTTGCCGGCCGGATCGATGAAAGCCGTCGATACCGCATGCCTCGCCGCGCTGGAAGAAGCGCGGGCCGGAAAGGTATCGCCGCTCCAGTCGGGGACCGAGGGCAATCCGCTGGCGGAACTGCTGCCTGTGCTAGCCTTGTTCCGTACCGAAAACAAGGAAGCGACCCGGCTTGCCCTCGATGCGGCCGACCGATTCAGGAAACTCGGACTGGAATCCGCCGTTCCGGGCCTGGCCAAAGCGCTCGATGCGGAGCGCAGGGGCGATTCCGCGGCCGCGCTTTCCGGATACCGGACCTTGCTGGATTCTTATCCCGATCTCTGGCTCGCGGCTTTGGGAGAGGGAAGGGTTCTCCTCGCGCTGGGCAGGCCTGCGGAATCGCTTTCCATCCTCGAGACGGCGGCTCCCCTGCACAAGGATGACATCCGTTTCCGCGCGCCCTATGCGCTTGCGCTGTATCGCAACGGCCGATTCGCCGATGCCGAACCGTTCGTGGCCAAAGCTTTGGCCGCAGAGCCTGTTTCTGTCGAACTCACCGCCGCGATGGCCCATATCTTCGTATTCAGGGGTGAATATCTGCGTGCAGCGCCCCTCCTGGATACCTGGGCGAAACAGCGTCCCGGCGACAGGCTCCTTCAATCCCTGCGCATCCAGTCCGCATCCGGGCTGAAAAAACCGGATGAAGCCCTTGCCTGGGCCAGAAAAGCCCTGAAAACATATCCGGACGACCCGGAGTTGATGACTCTGACCGCAGCCGCGTTGTTCGAAGGCCCGGAATCCGGCCATGCCGAAGCCGTCGCTTTGGCCGAAACGGCCCTCGTGCTTTTCGATTCGGGCGGAGGCTCCGAAAGCTTGCCGGATTCGCCGCTGCGGAAAATAACCCTGGATCTGGCCGAAGGTGAGGCAGGCAGGCTTCTCCTGGCCGAAGCGTATCGCCATCAGGATTGGTACAGGGCCGCCTCCCTGCTCGAACAGACCTCGGGCGGATCGGTCGACAGGAATGTCGTTGCCACCATATTGCGAAAATCGGGTCGGCTCGACGACGCGGTAAAATACTCCAGGGCATGGTTCGAAGAATCGGCCGGATCGGAGGAATCGGCCGATGCGTACCTTCGGTCGCTGGCCGCCGCAACTGGGGGCAGACTTGCCTCGGCTGCCCCGCCCGGAGCTTCCGGTCTCCCTTCTCCTCTCGCCGGGCTCCTGGCAACCGGAGGCATCGCGGGAAACGTCGCAGGAGAGGCAGGAGGTAACGCCGGGACTACTGTTCCGCTCGTCGATCTCATCCTGCGTCTGATGAGCGGGTCGTACTCGTCGCGGATGAAGTCCTACCTGCTGTATCTCCAGGGAAGCTTGAGTTCTACGGAAAGTGCCGCGATGGTGAGCTATAGGGCGGCCCTCATGGAGAATGCGGACAATATCGATGCGCTCATCGCTCTGGCGGAACTGTATGCCCGCCGCGGCGAACGGGACAAAGCCGGCTTCTACCTGAAGCAGGCGCAGGCTTTGGGGAGCGCAGACACCGATACCGAGGCCAGGATCTCTGCGCTCGCGGTAAAAATCGCTCCGTGAGACGCGTCTACAAGCCTTCCTACGATCCGGATATCGCCACTTTTCTGGAAACGGTACACGCCGCCTGCTCCGGGCGCAGGCGACTGGATCGCGATCCCCTTGCCATCGTGGCGACCTATGCGAGCCTTGCCGACAGGGAAGTCGCCGGATTGGTTGCCTCGATACTCGCCTTCGGGTCGGTCGATCTCATCATGGATGCGGTCCGTCGCGCTCTCGCTCCCCTGGGACCGTCGCCGGCCTCCGTTCTGGACAGGATGGACGAGTCCGACATAGCCGAAGCCTGGGGCGGGTTCCAGTATCGATTCTGCTTTCCGAAGGATATGACGGGCGTTTTCCGGTCGATCAAGGCCGTCCGCCGGGAGTACGGCTCGCTGGAAGCGCTTTTTGCCGCCTGCGATGATGGCGGATCGGATGTGACGGCGGCCTGCGGAGCATTCGTGCGCGCCCTGCGCCTGGCGGGCGCCCGCACAGCTGCAGCCGCCGCGATCAGGCCGAATCTCTTGCCGGACACGGCGGACGGCTCCGCATGCAAGCGTATATTTCTTTTCCTGCGATGGATGGTGCGTCGCGACGGCGTGGACCCGGGCGGGTGGAAGGCGGTCGATCCTTCGCGTCTCGTCGTGCCGATGGACGTACACATGTTCAGGACCTGCAGGGACAGGCTTGGTTTTTTCGGACCCTGGAGGGGAGAAGGATCGGCCGCTCCGCGCCTGTCGGATGCGCTGGCCGCTACCGCCGCGTTCAGGCTTTATGCGCCACACGATCCGGTGCGATACGATTTCGCCCTTACGCGTCCGGGCATCGATCCTCGCCCCGGCGACGAGGTCTTTGACTGCGGTTGAGCGCGGATGGTGCTTTGCATTGACACGGTTTCCGGGGCCGTGCTATGTTCAACCGGCTTCCGGAAACGGAAGTTTTCCGGGCAATAGCGCAGGTGGTTAGCGTACAAGTCTGGGGGACTTGGGGTCGCCAGTTCGAGTCTGGCTTGCCCGATGAAAGAGCGAAAGGCCGTCCGAAAGGACGGCCTTTCGCTCTTTCCAGGTCTGCCCGATCCCTGCGGCGCGAACATTGACGGTGTGGCATGCAGCCGCCTACTATGCGAAACATACGATCGCGCTCGGGCTCGTTCCCTGGGACGAAAATCCGAAGGCAATGGGTCTCTCGCGCGGTCCGCCATCCCGAACCTGCGCGGAGGAAGCCCTTGGCCACTATCGACCGGAGCCTGTACCGCATCGTCGGCCTGACGATTCTTGCTTTTCTGGTGTTCGGCCTCATGGCCGAAGGTCCGGGTCCGGCTCTGGCCGGATTCCTGAGACTGCAGACCGCGCCTTCCCGCCTGCTTACCGACTTCGCAGCCGTGGCCGGGCCGGGAGCCGCAATGTTCAACGCGGGCGTTGTGGGGTCGCTCGGCCTGTTCTACCTGAGGCTGCACAAGATACGCCTTTCGGGGCCCACTCTTGCCGCCGTGTTTATCATGGCGGGTTTCGGGCTCTTCGGAAAAACTCTGCTGAACTGCATTCCAATCCTGCTGGGTGTCGAACTCGCCGCGAAAGTGGCCGGCAAGCCGCCCAGTGGATATGTCCTCATCGGAATGTTCGGCACCTCGCTCGGCCCCATGGTGAGTTTTTTGGCCTTTGAGACCGGGCTTCCGCCTTTTGCTGCTTTCGCCCTGTCGATTGCCGGAGGCATCGCGGCGGGACTCCTTCTGCCTGCGCTGGGTATCGCAATGCTGCATCTGCATCAGGGCTACGTCCTCTACAACATAGGATTGACGGCGGGTTTTCTGGCGCTGTTCGCGGCGGGAATCATCGAAGCGGCCGGCGGAAAGCTGCCGCTGTCATGGGAGCTGTACGAGGGACATGATGTTTTTATGACATGGCTCGTTCCGGCACTCGCCGCCGGCTTGATCATTGCCGCGTATGCACTGGGGAAAGGAAAAACCTTGCGTGATTTCCTGGCGGTGCAGAAGCTTTCGGGGCGGTTGCCTTCCGACTTTATCGAACTGGTCTCCCTGCCCGGAACATTGCTCAATATGGGAGTGGTGGGGCTGATCGGCTATGTCTATGTCAGGGCGATCGGAGGCACGGTAAGCGGGCCCATCCTCGGCGCGCTTATCACGATGATGGGGTTTGCCGCATTCGGAAAGACGGTCCGGAATATCCTGCCGGTCATGGCGGGCGCCCTGATTGCGACCCTCGTGTTCGGCATGGATCCCGCATCGGCCGATGCGCTCATGATTATCCTCTTCTGCACGGGCCTGGCTCCACTGGCGGGCGAATTCGGGCCCGGAGTCGGAATGGTCGCGGGATTCCTCCATTTCGTGATGGCGGATCGCACCGCGCTCTGGCATGGCGGAATGGCGCTCTACAATAATGGTTTCGCCGCGGGGCTCACGGCGGCGCTGATCGTGGCCGTTATCGAGTGGTACCGTTCCAGCAGGATCGACTGATCCGGCGAGACGAAGGGAGTATTCCATGAAACATAAGGATGTCATCGTCCATCTCATCAGCGAAGTATCGCGGTATATCCTCGAGGGCGATCCCGGGAAAATGGTGATTTCCCTTCACCGGGAAGCCGATGGAATCCATCTTTGCGTCCTGGATGATCGGGCGCGCAGCGAAGGCGAGATGGAGGCGGTCGCAAGATCGCTCAACGCGTCCAGCAGGCCTGAACTGGCGGGCTACTACGGCACGATGGCGGGGCACGACCTTCTGGGCCAGGCGCGGCTCAACCTCGTCGGCTGGCAGATCAAGCATGCCGAGGTCGAGCGGACACCGGAGGGCGGCGCGATGCTGAACCTCTGGATAGGCGGCGAGGCTTTTGACGACAGCAAGTTCACCATGCCGAAAGGGAAAAACGGCTCCGGGTGAAGGCGACATGAGGCCGTTGCCCCGTACGCGCACGGCGAGTATGATCGATTCCATGGCGGCGAGCATTCTCTGGTACGATCTTGAAACTTTCGGCCTCGATCCGCGATACGACAGGATCGCTCAATTCGCCTGCATCCGCACCGACGAAAATCTGGAAGAAATCGAAGAACCCATCGTTCTCTATTGCAAACCGACGCCCGATTACCTTCCCTCGCCGCAGGCTTGCCTCGTGCACGGCATCACACCCCAGCATGCGGAAGAAGCCGGGATTCCCGAATACGAGTTCGCGTCGCGCATCCTCGAACAGATGAGCCGTCCCGCGACCACCACCGCCGGTTTCAATTCCGTCAAATTCGACGATGAATTCATCCGGCACATGCTTTACCGGAATTTGTTCGATCCCTATGAGCGCGAATGGGCCGACGGCAATTCACGCTGGGACGCCATCGGGCTCGTACGGGCCGCCGGGGACCTGCGGCCCGAGGGCATCGTCTGGCCGCGCAACGAGGACGGGAAACCGCTCTTCAGACTGGAAGCGCTGGCCAAGGCCAACGGCATAGCGCTCAGCTCGGCGCACGACGCCCTGCACGATATCCGCGCGACCATTGCGGTCGCCAGGCTGGTAAAAACCAAGCAGCCCCGTCTGTATGGCTGGTATTATTCGCACCGTCGTCGCGAGAGTCTGAAACCCCTGATCGACCTGTCGTCCCGAAAAATGCTTCTCCATACGGCTGCGGAGTACACGTCGACATCGGGCTGCACGACGCTGGTCGCTCCCGTTGCGATGGATCCGGCCAACCGGAACCAGCTTGTGGCCATAGATCTGCGCTTCGATCCTGCGCCGCTGGTTTCGCTCAGTATCGAGGAAATAAGGGCGAGGGTTTTCACCAGGGCTGAAGCGCTGGACGCACCGCGCGTGCCACTCACGGGAATCAGGCTCAACCATTGCCCGTTCCTTGCGCCGGCTTCGTCGCTGCGAAAGGAGGCTGCCGCCAGACTCGGCCTCGACCCGGTCCTCTGCGCAACACGTCTCGATTTCATCGCGGAATCGAAGGGACTGGCCCAGAAACTGCTCGCCGTGTTCGACTCTCCTTCGGCCGGAGCGTCGATCGCATCCGATACGGACGATCCCGAGTACAGGCTTTATTCCGACAGCTTTATTCCCGACGACGACAAAGAGCGCCTGGCCGGTATGCACAGAACGATCGCAACGCAGGGCGCGGCATCGGCAAAAGATATTTTCATGCACACACGCTACCGCGACGACAGGATTCCCAAGCTTGGGGGCAGATTTTTCGCGCGCAATTTTCCGGAGACTCTGACCGCCCGCGAGCGTTCGAAATGGCGGGATTTCTGTGCGCAGCGCATTCAGCTGCCCGCACGGGAAGGCTCGGCGGAACTGGGGGATTACGCGGGCTTTATCGATTCGAGGCTGTCCGACCCGTCCGCGCCCGCCAGGGACAGACTCATCCTGCACGCCCTGCTCGACTGGAAATCACGGCTGGAAAAAGAGGTGCTCGCCTATGAATCCTGAATCGGCCGACGGACGCGGACCCGATATCGAAACCTGCGAGAAAACCGAAACGCTCGGAGCGCTCGAAACGCTTGAAGCGCTTGAAGCGCTTGAAGCGCGCATCCTGAGGCTGGAATCCGATCATGCGTATCACCAGGCCGCCCTGGCGGCGTACGATGAGCAGTTCTATCGATACGAACAGCGGATATCCAGGCTGGAAGAGACGTTTGGCCGCATAGTCTCGGCTATGAAGGAGCTGGCCGACGCCAAGCAGGGGCCGCTTCCCCCGGGCGAAAGGCCGCCGCATTATTGAGGCGCATCATCGGGTCGAGCCATTTGAGGGCTTTATTTAAGGCGCACTCTATCGAGGGGGACGGGCGAAGCGCTTTTTGCGCTGGATCCTTTTCCTGCGCACGGGACGAGATATACTATCGTAATGCGGTATTCCGCTTCAGGTGTGATCGCATGACCGGCAGAATCGGTTTGACAGTATCCAGAATCCTCATCATAGCGGCCATTCTCCTGGCGATCGCGGGGGGATCGGCCGCGGCATCGGAGCCGCCGCAGCCATCGGTCAAGCCCGGCGAAATGACCGTGCAAGTGCTTCAGGCCGCCGTACGGGGCGAACCCTCCGCGCTCTCCGCACCACTCTCGATGCTTGCATACGGCGATATAGTCTATGTGACCGGAAGTGTGGACGGCTGGGCTTTGCTTCGTCTTTCCGGCCGGGAAAAGCCTGCGTACATGTACCTGTCGTCGCTGACTCCGAAACGCATCGGCGGCTCCGGCCCGATGCAGACGGCCGTGCCGGGTGTGAGCGCCCCCGAGCTGGCTTTGGCCGGGAAGGGGTTCGATAGCCGCATCGAGAAAAACTATGGCGCCAAAACGCATCTTGATTTCAGGTATGTCGATTTGATGGAAGAATTCCGATTCGATCCTGAGCGTTGCGCCGCCTTCCTGAACGGGGGCGAATGATGCGACGCCGCTCCATGACGGGCACGCCTGCACCCGTGCCCGCGCGCGCGCTTGCGCTTTTGATCGCACTCGCGTGCATCCTCTTTTTTTCGTCCTGTCTTTCGGTCAAGGAATCCGTCGCGATTTTCAGCGAAGAAGCGGTGAACAACGGGCTCATAACAAGGGGACAGGCAGTCATGCTGGCCGCCGCCGCAGTAGCCGCGGCCGGGATAGCCGAAAGCCCCGACCCCGAGCAGGAGTACTATATCGGAAGATCGGTGGCCGCTACCGTTCTCGCCAAGTACCCCGCATACGACAACCTTGAACTCAACCGATACCTCAACCTGCTGGGACAGGGACTCGCCCTTCATTCATCCCGTCCCGAGATTTTCGCGGGCTACCGCTTCCTCGCGCTCGACAGCATGGAAGTGAATGCATTCGCGACGCCGGGCGGGCACATCCTTGTGACGAGAGGCCTGCTTCGCTTCGCCCGGAGCGAGGATGAACTGGCGGCAGTGCTCGCGCACGAAATCGCCCATGTGACGCTTCGGCATGGCATCGATTCGGTGAAAGGCTCACGTCTCGCGGAACTCGCCACCGAAGTCGCGCTTGCGGCGGGTATGAGTTCCGGCGGCGAAATAGCCAAATTCACCGCAGCATTCGGGGACGCCATTTCGGAAATCGCCACAACACTGATTGTCTCCGGATATTCCCAGTCCTACGAATTCCAGGCCGACAGGACCGCCACATTCATCCTCAAGTCCTCGGGCTACGACCCGGGCGCACTCGCAAGAGTTCTGTCGCGGATGGAAAGTGCGATCAAAGTAGGCGACGCGGGATTCGGCGCCACGCATCCTACGCCCCAGGCCAGGGAAGAAGCGCTGGCTTCCGCCGCCGCGGAAGGAAAAGCCGCGGCCGCCCCAAAGACCGCTGTCAGCGGGAAAATCGCCGTCAGCGGGAAAGTCGCTGTTCCGCCGAATGGGGATACGGTCGAATCGATCGCGCCTCTTGCGCTCGTCAAAGCCGAACGGTTCAGAGCCGCGGGAGCGTATTTTTGATGGCCGGCTTCGCCTCGCGCGGATCGGTTTCCAGAGTACTTGTTTCCGTCGCGGTCGGCACGCTGGCCGCCGCCATACTCATCGCCACCGGTCTTTCGGCCGGGCTGGAACGTCCCGCCATCGATGCGAGAGCGAGACTGTTCGCCGCTCCGGGGGCTGCGTCGGGTCGGATCGGGTTGGTATATGTTGATCAATACAGTCTTGATTGGGCCGAAGCGAACCTTGGCGTTTCCTGGCCATGGCCGCGCGAACTCTACGGCCTCATCACCGATTACTGTGCCGCCGCCGATGCTGTCGTGTTCGATATCGTTTTCACCGAAGCCTCGGCCTATGGCCCCGAAGACGATGCGAGATTCGCGGAAGCCCTGAAGCGGTCGGGCCATGCGGCGCTCGCGTCTTCGCCGGAAACGGATTCCGTCATTCCTCCCGACGCGGCGATATTCGGATCGGCTGCCGCCGACCCCGACCCCGATGGAGTGGTGCGGCGCTATCGGGCGGAATCCTCCGCGACGACGGGTTCGGGCTTTTCCCTCGGTATGGCGGCCGCGGGCGCGGGCGGGAAAGCGGCAGGGGCGAGCACGGCCCCGGGGGGGGGAGGCCGGGGGGGGGGGGGCAGAAGCACGAAGTGCGTGACCCCCCAAGAGCGACTTATCAGTTCTGCAAAGATTTCTACAAAG
>Ga0074198_1001232_pt2 | contig 13006 bp, 12 predicted proteins | sample EPASupsiteSAE323_FD_64527 | JGI IMG/M metagenome (GOLD analysis project Ga0074198, IMG submission 64527) | Bioremediated contaminated groundwater from EPA Superfund site, New Mexico - Sample SAE3-23 | ecosystem: Environmental > Aquatic > Deep subsurface > Groundwater > Contaminated ...
TTGCAGCGGCGGCAGTTGCTGCGCCGGCCATAGCCTGCTTCTTCGAGTTCGTCAACGGAGATTCCCTTGTGGCCTCCCTCGTACTCGATGATGAACTGGCCCTTGTCGATCTCTTCCTTGTGCACTATCTCGGGATCAACGCCGTACTTTTCGGCGATCATCTTGCGGGCAGTGACCGGGCTGACCGATCCTCCGCAGTTGACCCCGATCATGATGATATTGTCGAGGTTGATCTGCTTGCGCTTGGCAAGTTCGTAGAATCCCATCATGTCACAGCCCTTGACCGTGACACCGATCTTCTTGTCCTCTGCCCCGTCAAGATATTTCTTGACAAGCTTGGGTAACAGAAGTGTTCCGCAGTGAAGTGAACCGGCGGTCTTGGCAAGATCCTTGGGATCGGTAACAATGACCGGTACTGCATCATAGAGGTCGACACCCTTGGTTACCGCAAGGACTGCGTCAACCATCTTGGATTCAAGGGCATACTTCCACAGTGCGGTGACTGCTCCACCGAGTTCGGCCTTTTTCTGGATCTCTGCGTCGTTGGTCCATGCATAGAGCATATCGCCTTTCTTGGTCATGTTCAGGCCTCCGTGATCTTCTCAACCTTGACCGCACAGTGCTTGAGCTCCGGCATCTTGGAGAGCGGGTCGAGCGCGGTATTGGTGAGATCGTTTGCACCATGGACGAAGTGCATGGGCATGTAGAGTACCTTGGGGGCCACATCTTCTGATACCCGTGCAACGGCGATGGATTCGCCACGACGGCTGGTCACTTTGATCTTCTCGTGTTGTTTTATGCCGAGCTCTTTTGCATCCTGCGTGTTGAGCTGGACATAGTTTTCGGGTACATCGTTGTGCAGTGTCGGGCTCCGGTCGGTCTGGGTCCGGGTGTGGTAGTGGAAGATACAACGCCCGGTCATGAGCGTGTACGGGTATTCTGCATCCGCTACTTCCGCGGGTGGGCGGTATTCGAGGCCGAACATAGTGCCTTTGCCATCCGCTGCCGCGAACTTCTCCCTGTGCAGGATCGGGGTTCCCGGGTGTTCGATGGTCGGGCAGGGCCAGTGGACAGATTCGGGTTTCTCCATCTTCTCGTAGGTTACCCCGAACTGACCCGGAGTGACTGCCCGCATGTCGTCCCAGACATCCTTTGCAGTCTTCCAGTCAAAGCCCTTGAGGCCCATCTTCTTTGCCAGCATGCCGATGATCTCCCAGTCGTACTTCGATTCGCCGGGACCGTCGACGGCTTTCCGTACACGGTTGACCCGGCGCTCGCCGCTGGTGAATGTGCCGTCTTTTTCGGCAAAACAGGTGCCGGGCAGGACAACGTCTGCGTACTCGCAGCTCTCGGTCCAGTAAATATCCTGGATGACAAGGAAGTCGAGTTTGTCAAGGGATCTCCTGACATGGTTCGAGTCGGGGTAGGAGACTACGGGGTTCAGGCCAAGGATGTACATCGCCTTGATCGGGTCGCCGCACTGGGTGATCTGTTCGGTTAAGGTGACTCCATACCAGTCTGGCAGGGAGCCTTCCTTCATGAACCATGCCTTCTCCATCCTGGCACGGTTCTCGGGAACGGCAACTGCCTGGTAGCCGGAGAAGACGTTCGGGTATGCACCCATGTCGCAGGCGCCCTGCACATTGTTCTGGCCACGGAGCGGGTTGACGCCGACTCCGGGGCGTCCGACATTTCCGGTGAGCAGCGAGAGATTGCCCATAGAACGGACGTTGTCGGTACCGGTAGTGAGCTCGGTGACGCCGAGGCAGTAGATGATGACTGCGTTCTTAGCATTTGCATACTGGCGGGCGAACTCCCTGACCGTCTCTTGCGGGACACCGTGGATTTTTGTGGCGTCTGCATAATTCTCGACAGTCTTTTTGAGATCATCGAAACCTTTCGTGCGCTCCTTGATGTACTCCTTGTCCTCGAGGCCTTCCTTGATGATGTAGTACATCATGTTGTTGGCAAGAGCAATGTGGGTCGACGGGTTGAACGGGATCCATTCATCTGCAATCTTTGCCGTTGCACTTTTCCGCGGATCAACGACAATGACCTTGATCCCCTTCTTCCTTGCCTGCATCACACGTCTTGAGGCAAGCGGGTGAGCCTCGACGGCGTTCGAACCCCACATGACAATGAGGTCGGAGTTCAGGACATCTTCGAACGGGTTGGTGGCTGCACCGGAACCGAACGAGAGCGAGAGACCGGCAACGGACGGGCCGTGGCAGATACGGGCACAGTTGTCAACGTTGTTGGTCTGGAAGGCGACGCGGGCCCACTTCTGCAGGGCATAGCAGTCCTCGTTGACGGTACGGCACGAGGTATGGAAACCCAGCGCCTTAGGGCCGCCCTGTTGGTGAGCCTCTGAAAACTTCTTTGTAATCAGGTCAATAGCTTCGTCCCATGAGGCTTCCTCGAACTTGTCACCCTTCTTGATCAGGGGCTTGGTCAGCCGGCCTTCCTTCTGGACCGTTTCCCAGCAGGTCGTACCTTTCGGGCAGAGCTTGCCTTCGTTAATCGGGGACCGTTTGTACGGTTCGACACCAACGAGCTTGTTGCCGCTGGACACGAGGTTAAGGCCGCAGCCAACCCCGCAGTAGGGACAGGTCGTTGCTGTATACTTAAGAGAATCTGAATTGAGTTCGCTCATCTGCTATCACCATAGTTTCACTGGCGGAACCTGTTGCAAAACAGGTTTCCTTAATCAATTTGTTAAGTTAATGTTATTACATTGAGTAAGTGGGTGAAAATCGCATATAAGATTTTTGAAATGTTGGCAAAAAATGATTAACAAATGGGGGTTTGGAAATGAAAAAAGATTATTTTTTTTATTCTGTCCCTTCGGGAGATTCGTGCCCCGTCTCGTACGGATCAGGGAGAGCCGGGATGTGGAGAGGGTTTCGGATCCGGATGAATGCCGGTTTTCTTTCTCTGCAATATGGCTCTCTGTATGTTAGATGAGAGTGTATCCTTAACTTAAGCAAAGGAAGTCCCGGTGCCTTCCCTTGCAAAAAATTAATTGGTGTAAGCTGATTTCCCCAGCTTTGGCTCGAAGAACTTGTCCGCCTCCGTGCGGATCGCATGCGAGAAGAGCGCCAGCGGAATTTCCGAGGGGCAGAGCTCTTCGCACTGGCCGCAGTTGATGCAGGAGTCCGAGATGTGCGCAAAGCGGCGCAGGTGGAACATCGGGTCTGCCGGGATGAACCCCGCCCGGACCATCTGATCGCCCTGCTTGAATTTGTCGGCAGCAGTGAAACAGACCGGGCATTTGTCGATGCACGAATAGCATTTCATGCAGCGGCCGGTCTCCTTTGCTATGATCTCCCACATGTTTGCCGAGAGTGCGGCAAAGTCGTGCCTGCGCCACTTGTCGCCAAGTTTCAGCATTGCGCCCTCGACCTTCCCCCGCATCTCGACACCCTTGGGGTTTGCCGGTTCGGTTGTTAGCTTCTTTGCCTTGACTGCCCCGTCGAGAAGTTTTGCTCCCTTTTCGGAGCAGACCTCGACAAAGGTTGCCTTGCCGGCTTTCTCGCCGATAACTCCCCAGTTCCCGCAGGCAAGATCTGCCTGCCGGGGGATCTTTACCTTGCACCGGCGGCAGTTGGACCGTCGGCCATAGCCTTCTTCTTCAAGTTCATCGATGGCAATGCCCTTGTGGCCGCCTTCGTACTCGATGATGAACTGGCCCTTGTCGATCTCTTCCTTAGTGACCTTGTTCGGGTCGACACCGTACTTGTAAAGGATCATGTTCCGGGCCGTGACAGGGCTGACCGAACCCCCGCAGTTGACCCCGATCATCACGATGTTATCGAGATTGACCACGTTGCGCTTTGCGAGTTCGAGGACACCCATCATGTCGCATCCCTTGACAACCATGCCCAGCTTCCTGCCGGCCATCTTTGCCGAGTAGTTCGCCACGAGCTTGGAGAGGAGGAGTGTGCCGCAGTGGAGCGAACCTGCGCAACTGTCGAGGTCCTTTGGATTTGTAACAAGGACCGGTACCGCATCGTACAGGTCTATCCCGCGCTTTACTGCGATAACGGCATCCACTGTTTTGCTCTCAAGTGCATATTTCAGGAGCTCGGTTACCGCACCGCCGCATTCCGCTTTCTTTGCAAGGCCGGCATCATTAGTCCAGGCATAGAGCATCTCGCCTTTCTTTGCCATTTACTTCGCCCCCGCAATCTTTTCGATCTTTATCGCACAGTGCTTGAGCTCTGGCATCTTGGAGAGCGGGTCGAGGGCCGTGTTGGTCAGCGTGTTTGCCCCCTTATGGAAGTGCATGGCCATGTACGTAACGCCGGGTCCGACCTCGTCACTAATACGTGCGAGGGTTTCAATCTCCCCGCGGCGGCTTGAGACCTTGATCTTCTCGTTCTCCCTGATACCGAGTTTCTTTGCATCCAGTGTGTTGACCTGGATGTAGGACTCGGGCACTTCATAGTGCAGTTGTGCTGCACGGTCAGTCTGGGTCCGGGTGTGGTAGTGGAAGATCACACGCCCGGTCATCAGGGTGAACGGGTATTCGGCATCGGCAACTTCTGCGGGCGGGCGGTACTCAAGACCGAACATGGTTCCCTTGCCGTCTGCGGCAGAGAACTTCTCACAGTGGAGGATCGGCGTCCCCGCGTGTTCGACCGTCGGGCAGGGCCAGTGGACGGATTCGGGCATCTCCATCTTTTCGTAGGTGACACCGAACATATTCGGTGTGCAGGCCCGCATGTCGTCCCAGACATCCTTGGCAGACTTCCAGTCAAAGCCCTTGAGGCCCATCTTCTTTGCCAGCATGCCGATGATCTCCCAGTCGTACTTTGACTGGCCGGGGCCGTCGACGGCCTTCCGGACTCGGTTGACACGGCGCTCGCCGCTCGTGAACGTACCGTCCTTTTCGGCAAAACAGGTGCCGGGCAGGACAACGTCTGCGTACTCGCAGCTCTCGGTCCAGAAAATATCCTGCATAACGCAGAAGTCCAGTTTTTCCAGCGACTTCATGACATGGTTGGAGTCGGGGTACGAGACGACCGGGTTCAGTCCCATGAAATACATGGCCTTGATCGGGTCGCCGGCGTCATTGATCTGCTCGGTCAGGGTTGACCCGTACCAGTCAGGCAGGGAACCTGCCGGCATGCCCCATGCCTTTTCCATCCTGGCACGGTTGTCGGCAACGGCGACAGCCTGGTAGCCGGAGAAGACGTTCGGGTAGGCACCCATGTCGCAGGCACCCTGCACATTGTTCTGGCCGCGGAGCGGGTTGACACCTACGCCCGGGCGTCCGACATTGCCGGTAACCAGGGCGAGGTTGCCCATCGAACGGACGTTGTCGGTACCGGTGGTGAGCTCTGTAATGCCGAGGCAGTAGATAATCACCGCGTTCTTTGCTTTGGCGTACTGGCGGGCGATATCCTTGACCGTTTCGACCGGCACACCGTGGATCTCTTCGACATCGGCATACTTCTCGACAGTCTTTTTCAGGTCTTCAAAGCCCTTTGTTCTCTTTGCAATGTAATCCTTGTCCTCAAGGCCTTCCTTGATGATCCAGTACATCATGGAGTTGGCAAGCGCGATGTGGGTCGACGGGTTGAACCGGATCCATGTATCGGCAAGCCGTGCCGTTGCACTGTACCGCGGGTCGACAACGATAATCTTGATACCGCGTTTCTTGGCCTGCATGATACGGCGGCCCGCAAGCGGGTGGGCCTCGACCGCGTTGGAACCCCATATGAGGAGAAGGTCGGAGTTCAGGACATCCTCGAACGGATTGGTGGCTGCACCGGACCCGAACGAGAGCGAGAGACCGGCAACTGAAGGTCCGTGGCAGATGCGTGCGCAGTTGTCGACGTTGTTGGTCCTGAATCCCACACGCGCCAACTTCTGCAGGGCATAACAGTCCTCGTTGACGGTACGGCACGAACTCTGGAAGCCGAGGGACTTTGGCCCGAACTTGTCGGAAGTCTCCTTGAACTTCTTTGCAATCAGGTCAATTGCCTCGTCCCAGGACGCGTCAACAAATTTGCCGTTCTTCTTGATCTTCGGCGTTGTCAGCCGGTCGGGGCTGATAACGTGTTCCCAGCAGGTATTTCCCTTGGGGCAGAGCTTGCCCTCGTTGATCGGGCTGCGCTTATACGGTTCTACGCCAACGAGCTTGCCATCGCTGACTACGAGGTTCAGGCCGCAGCCAACCCCGCAGTAGGGACAAGTCGTCGGTACATACTTAAGAGTACTTGAGCTTTCTTGCATTCTATCACCAATAACTTCCACGAAAGTCCCGATCACAAATGAAGACCGGAAATCCCGTCACACACACTTGGTTCGATTGCTTGCAAAATTGTAAATCAATTTTGCTTAATTAACGATCATGGTAAATATATTATAAATGCATATTCATATCGTAGTCAAAAACGGGGATCGCTTTGGGGCATACGCGATCTCCTGAAATAAGAAGACCCGGTTGAAGGAATGCAGGTGCACGACGCTGCTGGTGAAAAACCGGGCTGGATAATCCCATGAGAGCCCGAAAGATCCATCCAATCCTGACCGGAATTATCCGGACCGCGCTCCGGACATGCGACGGGGTCAGGTTTCATCCCGGCCCGGTATGCGGCTCCTGTGGCAGCCGCCTCTCGGGGTACGACGAACGGGAGAAGCGGTTTGCTGTCCTGCTGGAGAACGATACCCCAAAACCCCTGCATGTGATCATCCAGCGCTCCTGCTGCCGGAACTGCGGGAGAATCGCTGTCCCGCTGGAACCTTTTTACCCGGGCACCCGGATAGGATCACCGGTTGTGGATCTCTGCCGCACCCTTTCTGTTACCATGCCGTACGCCCGGGTCTCGACGTACCTGGAGAGGATGGGAGTACGGGTCAATCGCTGGAGTGCCCGGCAGTATGCCTGCATACCGCTGCCGGAGGAACCGGCAATGGAATTATTCGGGTTGGAGATCCCCCTTTCGGTCGTTACGCTCGCTACGCTTGGCGAATCCCGGGATGAGCCGGGAGCACCCGGCATGGAGGAGATCCTTGCCGCATGCAATTATCCTTCCCAGCCGTTGAACCATCCCCGCCCCGGGACCACGGACACTGCTGCAAAACCTGACCGGGAGGACCGGCAGAAGATAATCAGGGAGTTCATGAGCAGGTTTCCCCTGTAGCTAATCCTTCTTTTCACCTGCTTTTTTCGGATCCTGGCAAGCCCGGGTGGGTCTGTTTGACGGTGCAGTATCGTATGTTCCCAACGAATTGCATCGATCTTGCCGGCCAGGCGATAGAAGACCTGCCAGTACATGTGAGTATTGTGGGCACCGGTAATTTGTAAAAACGTTGTGACCAGGCCGGGTACTTTTCATTTTCATAGTGTGCCTCCCTCGTTTATCAAAACCCATTACTTTTCATAAAATGTTTATTACATTATAGACAACCGTTAATCCATGCAAGCAGTTCACCCTGAAGAAATGCCCGACGCATTGAAAGCCAGCATGGAAAAAGGCGGGGTACAACCCAAGCTCCAGAAAGAAGTGCTCCGGTTGTCGGAATTCCATACCTACCCGGCCCCCGGTGTCCTCATCGGGGCGTTCATGGTGGACTACGCGCTGGAACTGCTCGGCGTTACACCCGATAAAAAACTGTACGGGGTCTGCGAGACGCCCAAGTGTCTCCCGGATGCCCTGCAGGTACTTGCTCACTGTACAACCGGCAACAACCGGCTCAGGGTCGTTCCCATAGGAAAATTTGCCATCACGCTCAATGCCCCGTCCGAGAATGAGACTGCCGAGGCGGTGCGGGTGTACGTGGACCTTGGGAAACTCAAAACCTTCCCGGTCATTGACATCTGGTATGCCAACAGTCCTGCGTACGACAAACACACCATGAAAGGCTCCCTGCAGGACGAGATTTTCCGGGCCGGGCGGAATATCCTTTCATCTGAAAAAGTCCGGGTCACCGTAAAGAAGAAGAAGACCTGGTCTTCAGTCACCTGTCCCTGCTGTGGTGAGACCGTTCCGGATTACCTGATTGAAGGGGATCGCTGCGGGGCCTGCGGGTCGATGAAATATTACGAGAAGATCTGAATCGCGAATGGTGAAGCCTGCCATGGAGCCTCATCTTTTTTTTAGATTACCGGACAAACCCGGAAAAAAGTTCCTGAAATTTTTTTCTCTTTTTTAAAAAACCCGCATGATGCCAGAGACTTCGCACCAGATCAATGAAAATTTTGCTTTGGGAATTTAAAAATTTCCGGTGGTGTTGGGTATCGTTGCCAAACCATAAAATTCCATGACAAATTAAAGTCAGAACCCGGGTTTATTGGTCGGGTTCCGGGATGATCTCAAACAAGCCCTGTACGGGCTTCTTTTCCCAAAAACCGGTTCCGGGAAAGCCCGTAAAACGGTCGGTTTGGAGTCCCCTTCAGGATATGCCCTAAAACCGCCCTGATTGCAGAAATACGGGCGGAAACGCCCTTGCCCAATGGCCGCCAAGGGCCTTTTTATCGAGGCTTTTTTGGCAACGCAGTCCAGCCCATACGGGCCCCAAAAACCCTGCCGGATCCGAATACCCGATCCTGTTTTCCGGGAAGGGAATTAAAAAACAACCCATCAAATATGGAGAAAAAAGATCTCAACAGCCCGGTACCCGTTCGGGCGAACCGGCGACGCGGGCGACTATGAAAAGCTGGCCCGGTGAAATCATACAACCCAAACAAAACACATCTCCAAAGCTATTTTACCGTTTCAATAGTGACGTGCTCCTGTCGCAGGAAGACGAGACCCCGAAGATCCGTTCCCTATGGTTCGCGAGCCGGAAAAAAAGGTTCAGGGTGTGTCCTGGGTGTTTTCCGATTTCAGGACTGGTTTTTTTATCCAGATCAGGTCCTTGCCCTTGAAGGCAAAGGATTTCATGGTAACGATTTTCAGATCTTTGGGTAATTTTGATGTATCCGCGTGGGCCGGCACGATGACTGCATAATCATAGCGCGGAACAGTACCGTCAAATACCGGTTCCGGCCGGATCAGGTCGTTAATCATATCGAGGGTGACTTCTTTTTTGAACGTGACTAAAATCCGGACAATTTCCTGGTACCCGTTGTTCAGCCGTTTTGCCAGGACGACTGTATCGTATCCGGTCCCCTTCTTTTTCGGGATGATCTTCCAGCCGTCGTAGCTGGAGTAGAGGCGTTTTATCTCCTGTAATACAAAATCATGCATGATGTCGGTGCAGATACCCATAGGCTATCAGTTAACTTACTTTGTTTAAAAATAAAAATATTATGTTAAATACATTTAACTAACAACGGGTCGTTATTGCTCTTATTTTGAGGATTATCATTGTCTGCCAATCAGATTTTTTAGGAAAATGGGCAAGGTGTAAGAAAAACCACGATGGAATTTTATTAAGCCAAAATAATTAACAAAATCCTTTTATTAATAAGAAAATAACACTCTTTTGCCCAACAGAACGGGCCGGTCAGGTTCGATGAGGCTGTTACGGTCCCCGGCATCATGCCACGATGCCAGAACATCTGACCCATTCGTCATTACCCGGATGCGGCCGCCCGTCATCATAGTATCACACCTTTACGCGGCCGCGCCGGCAATAAAAAAGAGGCAGGTTACTCTGCCCGGATGATCGTTCCGGTATTTTTCCCTTGGATCGCTTTTTCGATATTGCCCTGCTTGTGGCAGTTGATGATCCGGACTTCCCGGATATGAACCGCATTTTCCAGGAGCTGGACTACCATAGGTTCGAGCACCATGTCTTCGAGATCCATCTTGATCAGTTCCTTTGCCGTGATATCCCTGATGAGCTCGGCATCGGGATTTTTCCGGGGATCCTCAGCATACAACCCGTCTACGTTCTTGCCGATGATGCAGCTCTTTGCCCCCAGCACTTCTGCGATCAGGAATGCGCCGGTGTCGGTGCGGTGCGGAGGTATCATCTCATTCCGAGCCGGGTGCTCGTATAACCCGTACGGTGGTGTTCCGTGTATGACCGGCAGGATACCGAGTTTTAAGAGCATCGGGAGTTCGAGAAGATCGCCCGTGTGGATCCGCTGCCCGTTATATTTCGAGAGAAGGATAGAGACCATGATCGCGTTCTGCTCGGAGATCTTTGCCGAGAGCTCCGCGAGCACACCCGTGGGCATCCCGAGATCCATGCCAATGTCCATGATATGGCGAACCCGTCCGCCCCCCCCGGTGACAACGAGCAGTTTGTTCTTTTTTGATACTCCCCCGATCTCTTCACAGAGGGGGTGCATGACTTCGCGCCCGTAATCAATTGCCCCGTGCCCTCCTATCTTGAGAATGTTGATGTCAGGTGCAATGCGGATCTGTTCGGATGCTTTCCGCTTTGTCTTCATCATGCCTTTCCGGACGAGCGTTTCGCCCTGCAGCCCGCTCTCGAGTTCAAACCGCTTTTTCATGAGTTATCAGCAACTAGCCTATCACCATGCATAGTTATAAGCCCATGTAAACCAGTTGATATATCAGAGCCAGTACTTGTCCTGCACGTAAGGTTCATGAGCTTCGGGCGTAAGTAATGGCATGGAGGAAAAAGACCATGAAGATCTATGTGCGTGAGCGCCAGAAAGTTGGAGAAGGTGTCGAGTCACCCAAGTACCGCATCATTGCCGTAACCGGTGGACAACTCCAGGTGGAAGCAACCCATTTCCGGAAATTCGAAGTCGAGCAGATTGCAAAAGATGTTGGTGCAGAAGTCGTGTTCATGAAGCCGGTAGCAGATGAGCACAAGAAGAAACACTAATTTTTTTGTCACCGGTTTATGGCAGGGCCGGTATCAGATGATGATGGTATGATGATCGATTGGTAATGCTCTTTATGGGATTATGTACAATTATTCCATGAAGTTCATCCATGGCAGCACTTTCTGTTGAAATCCTCTTTGATGCCGCAGTCCGCATCCAATTGCTGGAGCGATCGATCACGGTCTCCTTTGCTGATAATACCATCCGGATGAAGTTCCCGACAACGCGACGGCTTGCAGAGTTCCTCGATGTCCAGCACTATTATGTACTGCCCTATTTTGCCATGATGGAGCAGGAGGAACTGGTTACCCGGGCAGAGCGGGTCGGGATTTTAACAACCGCAAAGGGCAGCCGGAAAATGATAGCGCTCATGCAGGAAAAGTACCGCAAGGAAAGCAGTGAGATCCTGGGCGCGGCAATTTTCGAAGAATTGCTCAAAAAATGCTGAGCTTGCAGCACAACCCACTTTTAATTATTGTTAACAACGTTTCGATGTAAAGAACAAATCATTGAAACCATCTGATAACCAATTGATAACCAGATGTTTTTAACCTGTGCGAAAAAGAAACATTCAATAGTGTTCTTGCCTACCGGTAAACCGGTTTAACTATGACAAGAAACGTGCATGTAAAAATGATTGCAGCAGTACTTGTGCTGCTGTTCCTTGTGTCCTGTTTTGCAGGATGCACGAGCCAGGCACCGATCGCCCCTGCAACCACCCCGGCGACGGTTACCACCTCATCCGCACCGCAGACGCTCCTCATCGCAACGACCACGAGCCTGTACGATACGAAGCTTCTCGATTACCTCCAGCCGATGTTTGAGAAGAAGTATAATGTCCAGCTCAGAATTACGTCCCAGGGAACCGGGAAAGCCATCGAGCTGGCAAAAAAGGGTGACGCAGATGTCCTGCTCGTCCACTCCCCGAGCCAGGAACTGGCATTCATGAAAGACGGTTATGGCCTGAGCCGGCGTTCATTCGCCTCGAACTCATTTGTGATTGTCGGCCCGGCAGCGGATCCGGCGGGCATCAGGGATATGACGCCCGAGAACGCCATGAAGACGCTGATCCTGAAAGGTACCAACAAGACGGCAGGTATTTTCTTTGTATCCCGTGGCGACAACTCCGGGACCCACTCTGCTGAGAAGACTGTCTGGTCCAAGGCCGGATACAACTACACCACGCAGGTCCAGAAATCCGGGAACTGGTATGTAGAGGCGGGCAAGGGTATGGGAGAGACGCTCCAGATGGCAAGCGAGAAAGGAGCGTACACCCTGACCGATGAAGGTACATTCCTTGCATATAAGAGCAAACTCGATCTGGTCCCGATTGTCAGTAAAGGTGCAAGCCTGCTGAACATCTACAGCGTCATGGCCGTGTACAACGACAAGCAGCCGGCCGACAAGATCAAGATGGCAAACAACTTCATCAACTTCCTCATCGATCCGCAGACCCAGAAGGAGATCGGCAGCTTTGGTGTTGACACGTACGGAAAATCCCTCTTCATCCCCATGAGCGTCGAGGTTCCGACCGCCACTGCGGGCTGGGTAGGCGACTACAGCACACCGGCAACAGCGATTGCACCGGTGGGCACATCAGGAACCGCAGCTGCTGCTACCCCAACAAGGGGAGCCGGTATTTAATCTCACTTTTTTTTAAGACGGAAAAACCGGATTTCCGGTGCGCTGCATAATTTTTACTGCCTTCATGTCACCGGGATGCAGACCTGGAGATCTGATGGGATTTTAGTGAATATCCTGTATCGACTGCTTCCTGATCCAGCCCGTGATATACGCAAGGATCATCCCGGCAATAAATGCCAGCGTCATCGAACTGACCAGCGCAAGAACCCCAATGACTCCCGTCACCAGCAGGGAATCGGTCTTGAAGCTGTGGCGGCTCATCTCGATCCCGACAAAGACGAGGAGGGCCCCCAGTACGCCGACTGCGATGATAGAGAGGACCTGGGGCGAGGTAAAGAAGAGCGCAAGGATGATGAAGATCAGGCCCGCGTAGATATTCGCCCCACCGGTCCGGGCCCCGTACCGGTACTGCCCGGCCATCCCCCCGGCACCGTGGCACATGGGAAATCCCCCGAACGGGACGGAGAAGATGTTCATGAGGCCGATGCTGGTCGAGAATTTTTTCGGGGGGATGTCATGCGCAAAGAGGTCTTTTGTCAGGAGTGAAGTGGCAAGGATGGCATTGGTGATGGTAAGAACAACCTGGGGTAGGACCAGGGTCGA
>Ga0074198_1001795_pt1 | contig 13006 bp, 13 predicted proteins | sample EPASupsiteSAE323_FD_64527 | JGI IMG/M metagenome (GOLD analysis project Ga0074198, IMG submission 64527) | Bioremediated contaminated groundwater from EPA Superfund site, New Mexico - Sample SAE3-23 | ecosystem: Environmental > Aquatic > Deep subsurface > Groundwater > Contaminated ...
TGAAAAATGTCTGATTCACCATTCAGTAAACCAAAACCCCCGTAGTGTAGCGGTCAATCATGCCAGCCTTTGGAGCTGGCGACACCAGTTCGAATCTGGTCGGGGGTATACTGACGCAAAGTTGGAATCGCATCACAACTCTTTTAGGTAGACTGGTCAACCCTCTTTCATGTCTACCACGGCTACACAGTCAGATCTTTTCTCGACCATCAAACCAGAATACTCGAACCATACGATCTCTGCCGGTCTTTCGTCTGGTCTTTTAACAAAAGAGGACGCTGCGCTGATCAGTGAATTTATCGCGGAAAAGCGTGCCTCAATCGGGATCTGCACCGGCCGGGCCAATATGTTGACTTTTAATCTGGTCGGATGGCGCCGGTTCATCGGACCATACAATGAGCTCACCATTGCACAAGTCTATGCCGGCATCGATGCCCTGAAGGCCGGGAAGAGCCAACGCGGGAGACCCTTCAAACAGAATACCCTTGCGGACCATGTTGTGATTTTGAAGCGGTTCCTGCTCTGGGCAATCGAAAATGGCTACAGCACAATTCCGGAGAAGAAGGTCCGGGCCCTCAAACCCCCGGCAAAGAACACGATGACCAAGAAAGCATCGGACCTTTTGACACCCGATGAGATCAAAGCGATTATCCAGGCATGCAAGCAAAGCGAGGACCGTGCTCTCATCATGCTGCTGTACGAAGGCGGGTTTCGGATTGGCGAGATCGCACAGATGAAATGGGAAGATCTGATTTTCAATAATGGCGGTGTGGCAACCAGTGTCAAATTCAAGACCGCCTTTACCCGACACGTCCGGGCCTACATGTGCACCCAGTACCTGCAGAACTGGAGAGCCGATTATCCGGGCAATCCGGAAGGGTCGGCCTTCGTTTTCGTGAATAGCTGGGGCAAACCGTTCATTCACGCGACTATTGCGAAGCGAATCCAGCGGATTGTTGAGCGGGCCGGTATCACCAAACACGTTACCCCGCACCTGTTCCGGCACTCGCGGATTACCCACATGATCAATGACGGCGTCGGAGAGAGCGTGATTAAGATGATGATGTGGGGGACCGTCAACACAACAATGTTCGAGACGTACGCTCACCTCACCGGGAAAGACATCGATACCGAGATCTCCCGGGTCTACGGCCTCGTGAAGCCGGATGAGAAACAGAAGGAGCCCATGGTCGCGCCCCGGCAGTGCCCGCACTGCCAGCACATCAACCCGCCGACAACAACCTGGTGCTTTGGATGCGGAGAATCACTGAGCTCGGACAGCGTCGCGACCGAAGATCAGATCAAGAATTTCATCATCCGGCACGGGAAGGAACTTGGCGAATACCTCGTAAACATGAACAAAAATCCAGAATCACCCAAAATTCGGTAACTATATAGTCTTCAGTATATCAGTTAATTTCGTGCAAGACGACGGATGTGTGGCGAGGCCCACATAGACTAACCCTTTTTCAAAATTCTTGCTTGCACAGGTGAACCTATGGATCAACTTTACGTTACACGTGAAGCCATCGAAGCCTACGAACGCCGTACCGGTTTTCAGGGTCTCGGGCAATTTATGATCGAGAAAGGACTGTTTGTTATGACGGAGGAAAACGCATGCAAAACGGCTTGAACCCCTGCCCGCTTTCTATGCCGGTCTACCACAACTGCACTAAAATACGAACAGGGAGGGTAGATCACTCTACCCATCTTCTATTTAATTTTTTTATGGTTAATTCTGTCGAACAGGTCTGGTGATTTCATGACGGTAAGCCAGGCGATCATTCGCAGAACTAGCGGAGGCAAGGTTTTCATTGAGACTCCGAAAGGATTGTACCCGCTTTCACCGGAGAATCTCCGGAATATTCTCTTCTATGGACAGCATGTCCCCATTTTGCCGGACGGTGGCGACGCCGACAGCGAAGCAGTTATTTTCGGGAAACGTCCCGGCTTCAACGGCGCGCGGAGAATTTTCTTCGTATCGGCCGGCCGGTCCTTCTCGATCGCTGATGTCTCGTTTGTCTCTGTCGTGAAGGGGAAGTGGGCCGCGGCATCGATGGTCGAGGGTCCGATCCAGGCGGCCAGCAATGCGTGAGCTGGAGGTCCCAGCACGGATGAGCGAAGGCAGAAGTCCGGTCTCCGTACCCCAGCCGGGGAACCATGGGGGATGAGGTCCTAACCGCCGCTCGTTTACTTATCACATCCGGCCAAATCGTTGAAGTCCGGGCCATCACTGATGACGGGATAGCCTCGGGTTATTTCGATTCCCCGGAAGAGCTGGCGGTAAAAGTCGGAGCGCTCGACAGCGTGTCCTCCGTACAGGGCATCTACGTCACGCTCAACCCGGTCAATCCCGCCCTGCTCTCCCGCCGGTCGAACAGGATTAAGATACGGCTGGGCAAGAAGGACGTCACGACTGCGGACACTGATATCATCCGGCGCCAGTGGCTGCCGGTCGATGTGGACCCGGTCCGGCCATCGGGTGTTTCATCGACAGAAGCCGAGCACATAGCTGCGATAGGGAAGGCGCGGCGGATAGCTGAGTACCTGACTGGAATGGGCTGGCCCTCACCGGTCCTCGCGAATTCCGGGAATGGCTCTCACCTGCTTTACCGAATCGATCTGCCGAACGACGATAGATCGCGGGACCTGGTGAAACGGTGTCTCGAAGTCCTCGCGTCGGTTTTCAATGATGCGGTGGCGCAGGTCGACGTCGCGAACTTCAACGCGGCCCGGATATGGAAGCTCTATGGCACGATGAGCCGGAAGGGTGACAGCACCGCCGCCCGGCCGCACCGCCGGGCTGCTATCATAGAGGCACCCGCGCAGCCATGCATTGTCGATCAGCCGATGCTCACCCGGCTGGCCGGGGTCCTGCCGGACCCTCCCGCTATTCCCGTAGCGGTCCGCCCGCCCGGGAAGACCGGTGTTCAGCCGGTGCGGGTCCCGTTGGATCTCCATCGCTGGCTTTCCGATCACGGCCTTTCCGTACAGGCCGAGAAGCCCTACCAGGGCGGAACGCTGTTTCTCCTCGGGCAATGCCCGTTCTCCGGAGCCCACAAGGACGGAGCGTACGCGATCCAGTTCGCGAACGGCGCTATCCATGCCGGTTGTCATCACGAGAGTTGCGGCGGTGGGTCGCAGCGATGGCCTGAGCTGCGGGAGAAGTACGAGCCGGGGAAGAAGCGGACGGTCCCGAAGCCGGACAGCCCTCTGCCCGGGATCCTCCCGGGTTCCGCACCGACTCCCGGTGATAAACATGAAGAGGAAGCCTTGCTGGTCCTCCGGTCCGGCAATCCAATCCGGACCATGATCCGGACCTTCGCGCTCGACCATGAGGGCGACGAGACGGTCGCCGAGTGCCTGATCATGTCGCTTGCGTCCCGCTCTGTTCTCAACACGACAGGTTTGCACGTCTCCGTATCGGGAGAGAGCGGGAAAGGAAAATCGCACACCTTCTCGACACTGATCCGGCAGGTCCCCGAGCGGCACCAGCTCTCCGGCTCGATGTCGAACAAGGCCCTATTCTATATCGACAATCTCCAGCCGGGCACCGTGATAGTGCTCGACGATACGAGCCTTTCGGACGATATGTCCGAGATCCTGAAAGGCGTCACCACGTCGTTCAGGAAGCCGTTCATCTACCGGACCGTGAACAAGGACCGGAAAGGGTTCGTATGCACGATCCCGGAGCGCTGCATCTGGTGGGTTGCAAAAGTCGAAGGCAGCGGTGATGACCAGGTATTCAACCGGATGCTCACCTGCTGGATCGACGATACGATCGAACAGGACAACCGGGTTCTCACCCGGATTCTTGAGGACAGCGAGGCCCTACCCGAACACGGCGAAGACGAACATCCTGATGTCCTGCTGTGCCGGGCGATGTGGGAAGCACTTGGGCGCGAGCGGCTGCACGTCGTCATCCCGTACGCAAAGCGGATCCGGTTCCAGAGCCAGACCAACCGGCGGAACCCGGAGATGCTGCTCGGCCTGGTGAAAGCGCATGCCCTTCTCTTCTCCCTCCAGCGCGAGCGGCAAGACGTGAACGGTGTGCCGTGTATCATGGCTACCCGGGAGGACTTCGACGGCGCGGCCCGGCTCTATAGTCTCCTCAACAGCTCTGCAGGCGGGCAGACAACGAAACTCACGAAGATGGAGTCCGACCTGCTCTCGGCCATCGAGACGCTTCATTGGGTCGAGTTCACGATCCCGATGCTCCAGAAAGCGACGGGGCAGTCGAACGCGGTCCTGCACCGGCTGATCCACGGCTACACGAGCCGGGGAGCGGCCTATACCGGCCTTCTGGAAAAGTGTCCCGCGATCGCGTACACGGACCGCACCGTCGTCTCGGAAGACGAGTTCACCGGCTTCTCCACCCGCCGGCGGACGAACGCCTACACGTTCGATCACGACCTTTTCCGACAGTGGCAGGCGGGCGGGGCTGTCTGGCTCGATGAGGGTCCGGGCCCAGGCCGCGACGAGCCGGCGGAATCACGGCAATCCGGCAGCATGACTACGGAAGGTTCCGTGAGATCGGGAGCCACTGATTCCGGCGGGGAATTAGATGTTCTTTGTACAAACACCGATTTAAGTGTACAAAAAAGTGAATCCGGTGGAAATCCGGATCACACAAGCGATTTACCCTCAGTGGATGCCTCAGCTGATTCACATGTGGGTGACTCCGGAAGCTCCGTGAGACCGGATCCGGAAACCGGGCCGGGGCCGCAAAATTCCGAACCGGAGGAACCCCAACCGCCGATTACCTCACGGAAACCGGCCGGACCTTCCGCCGGCGAGGGACATTCTGCTACCGGACAGGAAAACCGACCGGTGGCCGGCCTTCCCACGGAACGCCGGTCCATCAAGGCAGCCGACTACAAAAAGCTCGAGCTTCCTGAGGGCCGGACCGTTTGTTATTGCTGCGGCAGAAAGGGAGCCCAGTACGTCGAGAAATTAACCGCCGAGCGGAAGGCCCGCCCGATGGACCAGCAGGAGGCCCGGCGGATCTGTAAGATCTGTTACCTCGCGGCGGCCCAGAGGAAGCGGACCGAGGCACCGCCCCTCCCCGGGACAATTCCCCTGGCATCGATGGTGCGAATCAGCAGCAGCGTGGGGCGATGCTCGATCTGCGATCTCGGCACCGCGGTGTATCTCGACCGGGAATCCGGTATCCGACTTTGTGAAGCCTGCTACTCCCGGGAAGCGGTGCAGCAGACCCAGAAGAAACGATTGTCGCCGGTGACTCCCCCGGGAGGGAACCCATGACGGTCCCGCCTGCTCTGCTCTCGCACGAGAGCACCGAGCACTACACTCCTCAGTACATTCTCGATGCGGTGATCGCGTGCCTGGACGCGATCGATCTGGATCCCTGCAGCAACAGCACCGAGATCCCGAACGTGCCGGCAGCGAGGCACTATACAGCTCAAGACAATGGCCTCGTTCGACCGTGGGTCGGGAAGCTCTTCATCAATCCACCATTCGGTTACGATGTCGAGCTCTGGTTTTCTAAACTTTACCTGGAGCGGTTGGAAGGCCGGACCACTGAGGCGATTGTCCTCTGGAAGTCCGCGACCGAGACTGCAGCATGGAAGACGCTCACGCAGCTCTCGTGCCGGGTGTGCTTTCCATCGTCCCGGATCCGGTTTGTCGGGCCTTCCAGCGAAGACGGTCCCGGACCGACGTTTTCACCGGCGCTGTTCTATGTAGGGGACCGGCCTGAGCGGTTTGAGGATGCGTTCCGGTCGATCGGGGATGTATGGATTACTCCGAAGTTTGCGGGCCGGGGTCCCGGGTGGGTGGTTGCGTGAACGAGGAAAGTGTCAACCTCGGGGAGGCACTGCGGCTGGCCCGGGAGAAGGCGAACCGGGAGAGGAACCGGGCGAAGTGTAAGAAGTATTACCGGAACCGGAGGGAGAAGGGGAAAGGAGGAGAGGGTGATTAGGAATCACCAATTTTTCCCGATTCTGAATTTTTTTAATCAATCGAGATTTACATTATCCGGGTCACGGATTTTTAAATTCATAGAACAAAGCTTATCTGCTTTCCGGATATTTATTAAAATATTAACGCGAATTCGAGGCGTTATCCTTTGGTTAGAAACCCGTTATTAAAATATACAGTAATGGACATCGTAAAAAATGCTAATGTTTACGGTTCCAAATATTACAAACAATACCACTTCTATAAGTTGCTCTTTTTAGTCTATTTCGAATTGAAAAAAATCGATATTGATATCAAACTTCCTTATTCTTGGTATTTCTATGGTGATCTGCCGGATGCTCAAACTTTCGAGCATGTGACTGGAGGATCACTCGGCTATTATACTCCTGCACAGGGTATGTTACCACGGATAGATCAACTTCCCGATTTAGGTATCGAAGAACAGATACGGAAAAAAATCGACTATGTAGTAAAAAATGAATATTCTAAAATTACATCGAATGGAAGGTTTCGAAAAAATTACGGGGATATTTTGCTCAAGGCTACTTATGACGAGGCACCATTTGAATTTCAACGAGTTTTCAACCGTGGTCTCCTCCAGTATGTCCAAAAATTCAAGACTGAAGAAGGGCAGTCAACATTGACCGTTCTTAGCTTCGATTTCACAGAATCGAATAAAATTGGCAGATTCCTTGATGAACTAATGGTTGTTTATCCGGAAAATGAAATGCCGGAAGTTTATGATCTGTTTCTCCGATGGGAAGACACTGTCAGATTAACCATTTTAGAAGACCACTCGAAAGTGATAGAGGTAATTGAAAATTTTTGGGAAGTTTTCTGTGGCCTCTTAAGAATTAAGAAAAATGTCAATGTTCTCCCACAAGTTGTTGAACAATGGGAAAAGGAATATTTTTCAACGATACTTCCTGAGTACGAGTTAAAACTAAAGAAATTGCGAAAAACCCTCCTTCGTAACCATTTTGAAGCCAATCCAGTCGGGAAAAATACGAGAGACACTGTTGATAATGTAATGAAGCTTGCAAGAGACCTTGCCCTCGAAACACAAGAGGCGAAAGGTGCCTGAAGCTTTAAACTATTTTTTGGATAGTAATGTTATTATCGGGTATATTTTTTATCAGGCTGACCATTGGGGGGTTCCTGCAAAGAATGTCATAGAATGTGAACACAAAAAACATTACGGCGTTTTTGTTCACGAGGAATGTTTTGGAGTTCAATGGGGAAGATGCGATACTATAGAGAAAAGAATAAATTCTGAGTTCGGAAGAGCAATCACAAGTTTAAAGCGAAATCAATCGGTTGATATTTTACTATACGATTCAGAAAAGTGGAAAATTTATGGAATAATTCAACAAATTGTAGCAGGTTCAAGCGGTGATCTGACTTCTTTGGAAAACAGAATACGAAATGTCCAACGAGTCTTTGAGACTGAGTGTGATGACAGACGTGAAATCATTAAGAAATTGGTGATGCGTCATACCAGGAGACAACCCTATAAAGACATTTATCAAATTTTACAAAAAATTATTCCAGATAAGGATGACATCGAAGTAGTTCTTGATGCCCATGATGTTGGTAATCATTTTCCCGGAATATTTTTAATTACCGGGGATGGGAGACACATTTATCGGAATAAAGCATCCATTCTGCCCCATTTAAAAATCAAAGATATTAGATTGTTGAGTGAGTATCGTTAAGAAATACTAACGTCTGTAGAAACTACGGATCCCCTCAGCTATAAACATAGAGTAAAATAACCCCAAATTGGCCTCCGTTTCCCTCCCCCTCATCCGGAAAACCCCGTAAAATCGAGATTTTACTCTTCTCTTAAAAATAAGCCCAAAATAACCCCTGTTTGCCAAAATACGGCAGATAACCACATCGTCAAAAGGCCGCCGGAGCCCTTTCTACAGCCTCTTTTTTGGCACCTACGTTTCCTCATCCGGACCTGGAAAAGGCCACCGGAACGCGAATACGGGGCTCGTCTTTTCCGAAGGTATTTTTATAAAAACGGTAAAATAGGTCTTAATCCGGAAAACAGGGTTATTGGAGGAGTATCAGCGGATGTATTCACGTAATTTTCCGACGAGAGCGAACTGGTTTTCCCCACCTCTTTTCTTCGACTGCGATCATGGTAAAACAATTACCCAAACTCCAAAGGCCAATAGGAACAATCCGCTGATAATTTTGATTGGCTTATTGAATGCGCGGACTTTTTCTGTCAGTGTTGCTCCCCCGATCAACCCGATAACAAGGAAAGGAGTAAGAATGCCCGCACAGAATACGAGAAGATGCAGCATTGCAGAAATCGAACTGCTGGTGAACATTTGTTCGAGAAGTACTATGAGCATCGGGGCGGAACACGGCACCTTCACTACTGAGAAGAGGAGACCGAGACCAAAGAGCCCCATCCCGGTACCGATATGTTTCCTTGCTGCCTGCTGGAAGAACGCGTCTGCCGAAGGGGGCATCGGGAAAATCCCAATGAGGTTCAGACCGAAAATCAGCGAGATTATCCCGGCGATAACTGATAAAAATTTTACGTCTGCAAACGATCCACGGAATAGAATAAACGCAATACCCGCAAGGAGATATGCGGTGATCAACCCAAGGCCAAAAACAATCGCCATGGACATACCGCTCCGGACATCACTGCCCTTTCCGGCGGTTACGCTGAAAATAAAACCCAGAATTGCTGCGAGGCACGGAGAAAAACCCGCAAATAATCCCAGAGAATACGCGATGGGAATGCTCAGGTCGGATTGCGCCGCACTTGTATGGACACCTGATTGATCGTTCTTGAGGAAGGCAATTTCTTTTACCAGATTATCCCGGGTTATCTCATTCTTGGGAATTTTCCTTTCGCTATTTATCACAACTGCGGGAACTTCCAAAAATCCGAATTGTTTCCATCGATTATACCCTTCTGATACGCTTGTATCGATCCATTCAACCTCTGTATTATTGTACATTTTCGAAATGTCGTTGATTATCGGGTCCGTTTTCTCGCAATCAGGACAGCCGGGCTGGTGAAAATACTCGATGGTGATCTGGTTGCCGCTGACAGGAGAAACAATGAGAAACACAGTGAAAAACAGGATAAAAAAAGTAAAACAATGCTTCGGGAAGTCCGGTGTGGAACAGTGAATCATATCACTTTCCCATCTGGACTAATTCGCATGATACGCGCGAATTCGAAGGAATTTCCCGGTAAAACGCCTTGAACCCAGCTACCTTCATTATGTCAGAATCATCCGAATTTATCTTTTTCTTGATGCTGTAATCTGATTTTACCAGAAACCCCTTGTCCTGTTCGATCCAGTTCTCGCCAATAATTTTCCCGGTGGTTGTCATGTAAACCGTCCCGTTAACTGAGTCAAACTTCTCGGTCAAGGTGAAATTCACTTCCTGTCTGATACCAAGACAAGGGTACTCCCCCGCTTTCACGGCGACCATCTTCGGGTCCATGCTCGTATATCGGCTGTCACCAGATACTGAGTAGTCAACAATACCCTTGGGAGTCGAATAATTTCCCGATTGAGCAAGGGTATCGATCCACACACTTTTAGAAGATACAATCCTTTCCGGATATTTCAGACCGTTTGGGAATTCCGGTTGGATCTCCCTCAAAACCGGGCCTTTAAAATCTGTTTTCACATTTTCGCCATAGGGAGTGATTGTCAGTGCGTAAGGGGTTTCTGCGCTTTGTCCGACAAGGGAACTTTTCGGGGTGATATGAAGTTCAATGAACTTCTCATCCACGCGGGTGACATCTATCTCGATGACATTTTTTACTGCCGTGTCCTGTTTTTCCTGGGTGGAGGTTACTTCATAGGCAAGGTGGTCACCGGTACTAAATGCATACTTTGGTTCGTATTCTTTTTTCAGGATAACCGCGTTGCTGATACAACCTGCAATCAGCACCGCCAGGACAACGCAAGCAAGAATCCACAGGGTTTTATTTTTCAACGTTACCACCCTCGGTTTTTTTGCCAGTTTTGATTTTGTATCTGCGCGCGATCATACCCGAAAGTACAAGAAAAGCAGCCCCGACAAGGATCCAGAACCAGTTATTCGTAAAAATACCCTGCCATGCAAACCCGAGTGCAATAAACGCACCGGTTACGACGTAAGAAATCGGTACAGCCCTTAAATCCTTTCCTTTCATCCAGAGAAATCCGCCGGTGAAACCGGCGCCGCTGAACAGGATCATCGTCAGCGAGGAATAATTCCGATTAAAAAATAGATCAACTAATCCAATCAGCACTACCGCAAGAGAGATGAACATGATCAATGTTCCCTCTCTTCTCATCGGGGTCATTTCATCTCTCTCCAAGATAACGTCCTCCCTTCTTAAAATTCCATTAATGTGGTTTGTGATCCTCTCTCTGCTCTTGTTTACCAGGTGCACATGGCAGCCAAGTCACAGGCTTGGCCAAATGATTCACAGGCACAGTGATAACAGGGGCAGGCGGTCCAGGCACTTAACAGGCCGAGACAGGCGATACAACCTACACCCCCGGTGAAAACGCCACCCGCTACACAGAAAGTCAGGCAGGCACCTCCTGACGCTATCAGTCTTACAATACACGTGAGACATGAAGCACCCGCTGAGAGGACGACGAAACTTTCTCCGCTGTTCAGGTTCTCAACATAATTTATATCCAGTTCCTTCCCGTCAGAGGATGAATACTGGAATGTGGCGGCCTGGACCTTTACCACCGTGCCGTCCTTAAGCGAGACGTCAAAAGTATAGGCTTTACTTCCATTTGCGGAATAGCCTTTTTCTTTTAATTGCGTCTGCAATTTTTTGACATCGGAACTTTGCAGGGCTTTTTCGGTGACGACATTCTTGGCGGCACCGGATAATTCAACCTGCACCGGATCCCCGACGACCGGGTTCTCAGTGACATCGGTTCCGTTGTTACTACCACACGGGGTTCCAGGCTCACAAGCCGCCACGGGTGCCACACTCACTGCGAGAAGCAGAAGCAAGACAACCGTCAGGCCGCGAACTTTAGCAATAATTGCCGGTTTCATTTTTTTCAAACCTCCTTACTTTCTTTACAGATTGCGAAGGCACGATCCAAACCTTCATTATTCCAGAAGGAGACGGATTCATGCCTGCGGGCAGGCGCGGGTTCATGTAGTGTGCAAACTAATGGTGAACCCGGCCACGATTTTGGGACATCCTGCTGATGTCCACAGGGATTTCATTATTTTAGGGGAATTATAAACCTTATAGCCGATCCCTCTACTGATTCTTCAACACGGCAGACGATCCCGGCTGGAAAGGTTAAGGAGCCGGCTAAAAATCAGCGTCACGGTTTTCCAGAGACTGCAGTTTATCTCTGAAAGTTCCCGTCGTGATTAACAGGATCGTGATGAGAAGTGGGATATCGAATCCTGGCGAAGGCTGAGGAGATGGCGGATTTACAGGAGAATCCGTCGCAGTCATATTTTCTCCGGCTGCGACTTGATTTTCTGCTGCCGATGTCTTTTTGATTAAAGGTATATCGGCTATCCTTAACACGGCAAACCCATTCCTTCCCCGGTTTTCTTCGACAAGAAACTGGCCATCTGAAAATCCGAGAATTTTCAGGTCGTCCTGTTCCGGGGGAAACTGCCAAACGGTCCTGGTAGTGGGATCGAATATCTTCGAGTAGCAGTCCCGGTTGACTGCCGACGGATCATTACGGGAACATTCGGTATAAACAACAAAATCTCCCCCGAAAAACGGATCATACTGGTCCTTCTCCCCGGGGATTGTCTGTTTTGTCCGGGAGGAGATGTTGAAGATATTCACCTGCGAGGTGGGCACAGGATAGTTCAGGGGATCATGGAAATCCGTCCATGCGATATAATTCCCGGACACTGCGGTCTGTGTCTGGAGGCCTTCTCCCGGACTGACGACAGTGTCTATGCCCGTCGTTATATTATGAAGATGAATACTGGTTTTCCTGTGACTCCCGTCTTCGTAGGAATACCAGACGATATTGTCGCCATTCAGCACCAGCCCTCCCTTCGCAGAAAGAGTCTCGTCTATCAGAATCGTCTCGCCTGAGGAATCATTCCAGAGTGCGATATCAGCGTTGTCGTACGTTCCCGAAGGAAATCCCTGGAGCCAGGCAACCCGGTTGCCGTCTGTCGACGGCATCCACTGGGCAATTTCCTTCTCGCCATTCCACGAATAGGTCTTCTGCGGATCTTCGGAGTCGGTTCCCGGGATATTCCGCACTTCACCGGATTTAACGATATATTCGTGAAGGCTTCCGGGATATTGGTACCACACAGCCCTTTCGCCCGACATCGTGTGCCAGTTGATCCATGTTCCTCCGGTGGAATTTGCTGTCACTATTGGCCGTGTGGAGTTATCCCCAAGAGAAAAAAGGTAAAGGCCACTACTCGATCCGGCGGTTCCGTCCTGGCTGTACACATTCTTCCAGAGAATGTAGTCCCCGGAAAAAACGAAATGCCCGGATTCAGCAGAAAGGTTGTCCGAAGTGATAATCCGAACTTGGGATCCACTAAGGTAATTTTCGTGAATTGCCGACGTTAGAGGTATAATGAGTGCAAAGGAGATGATACAGAAGATAATAATTTGTTTTTTCCTTGTGCCGGATGATAGTAATTTCATTTTTTCCCTTCATCGGAAGAATAAAAAAAAAAGACGGATTATGGCCAGTTAATACTTCCGGAATGGTAAGGAACCGCGTCATAATCCGGGGATAGTGAGAATGCAGTCGTATGCGTGTGGAACGTTCCGGAAGGGACATCGGGCTGCCACATGTTGTCACTGTTGAGGTAAGTGACAGAATAGCCGGATGCAGCAGTAGATGCCTTGACCTGATCCCCAGAATTTACGAGATATGTGGCAAAGGCCATATACCACGGTGCCGGGGTACTGGTGTACTCGGCCATTCCGGCAAAATGGATCACTGCCGGGCGGGCATCGAGCGATCCCTGACAAGTGACCGGCGTCAGCAGTAAGGAATTGGCCTGGGTATTTATTTCATTGTCCGGCGATACCGGCCAGATCCATTTCTTT
>Ga0074198_1001799_pt1 | contig 12986 bp, 11 predicted proteins | sample EPASupsiteSAE323_FD_64527 | JGI IMG/M metagenome (GOLD analysis project Ga0074198, IMG submission 64527) | Bioremediated contaminated groundwater from EPA Superfund site, New Mexico - Sample SAE3-23 | ecosystem: Environmental > Aquatic > Deep subsurface > Groundwater > Contaminated ...
AGCATGAGCTCGATATCGAAAGTCAGCCTTATAAAGGCGGCGGCGGCCACTGCGAAGAGGAACGCGCCAAGAAGCCATATATTTAGTTTTTTTCCGAGAGCCTTATTGGTAAATATGCTGCCGTGCTTTAAATAAATTTTGCGTCCGGCTAAGAATCCGAAGATCATGACTGGAATGAATAAAAGTTTTAATAGCAACATAACATTATCTCCAAGCATCCCGTGACTGCGCGGTCTTACCTTTCGTCCGCCCGTTCGTTTTGTGAAGGCTGGCTCGTGCATTATCGTTTAAATTCAGGGATTTTGTAAAATTATATTATCATACTATTTTTTTATTTACAAGAAAAAAGATGTGAAGAAATATTTTTGTACGCGTATCCTTTCTATGTGAAAAAATCTTGTAAAATACCTTAAGATATGATAAAATTTATCCATTGTTAAAGGGGTGTTTTTTATGAGCGGCGAAGATAATAAGTTATTCAATAAACCTTCGATACAGGCTATTAAAGAAAGCCTCAGAAATCCAGGCGTTTTCAGAGTGCGGTTTTCGCTCGGGCAAAAATTGCTAATGGCGTTTGTAACTCTTATAGTAGGCGCCGTATTATTGCTTGGCTCAATAGCTATCAGATCAGAAAAAGACGTTATACAAAAAAAGGTCACGGAATCGTGTTTTGAAATTTCCGATATCATATCTCATGAAATCGGCCAGCTGCTTGAAAACGCCAACCGCGTGCTTATTTCGACATCGAAAGTTCCGGCCGTGCGTTCTTTCGACGTTGTAACCATCAAGGCGGTTTTTGAATCGCTGCTCGCGAATTTTAAAATATTTACGCGAATGGCTATAATCGATCTTAACGGAAACGAAGTTTATGCGACGCTTCACGACACTACTCCCATGACTTCGCGCATTCTTTATTCTCTCATAGTAAAAGGAAATTACAATGCTTATTATCAGTCGGATATTTATTTCGTCGATGAAAACCTTCCGACCCTTACTATGGCGATACTGGTTCGCGACTCGGCGTTTCGCGTAAGCGGAATACTCGTCGCCGATCTCGACCTTCGTATTTTCTGGCCTATCGTCGACCGGGTACAGCTTGGAAAAACCGGCGTGTCTTATATACTCAACCACGACGGTCAGTGCATCGCTAATTCGAAAGATAAGTCCATGATCGGCAAAAAACTTCCGCGCGCCGAATATCTGATATCTAAAATAAGCGAGTCCGGTGTCGAAAACAGCAAAAACTCAGGTGACACTTTGAAAATAGCGCTTAATTCTTCAAATGAAAATCTTCTTTTATATGCGGCATCGCCTCTTAATAAGTTCAAACCCTCTCAGAGCTATTCAAGCATTTCTTATCCTGGCGCTTACGTGGTGCTTGAACAGGCCAAGCAGGAAGCTTTTTTAGAAGCCGAACTGCTTCAGCGCCAGGTGTTGTATTTTATGCTCGTGTGTCTTGTGGTGGCCGTAGTTATTGCATTGATTCTCGCGTTCAGCTTTACAAGGCCCATATCTAAGCTCGTCGATGATGCGAACCGCATATCGGGCGGCGATCTTGCCACGGCCGTAGCCGTTCGCGCCAATGATGAAGTCGGCCAGCTCGCCTATAACTTCGATTTGATGCGTCAAAACCTCGCCTATAAAATATGGGAACTCGAAATAATTAACGAAGTCGGCCATAAAATAAGCTCCGTTTTAAACCTGGAAGACCTTTTAAAACTCGTTCTTTCGGCATACATCCAAACGATAGGGGCGGACCGCGCTTCAGTGATGCTTTTCGACGAAGAAACCGGTAAAATGACGACTAATATTGCGAAACTTTCGGCGTCGGACCTCGAAAGTTACGATGTCGACGCCGGCGAGGGGCTTAGCGGCCACGTATATCAAACCGGCCATCCAGTTTTAATTAAAGATGCCAGCAATTCCGATGAGCTTAAAAAATTAAAGAAGGGCGAAATATACCCAGGCACTATAATTTCGGTTCCTCTTATAGTGAAAGAACGAATAATAGGCGTTGTTAACGCTACAAAATCGATTCCAAACTATTTTGGCGAGCGCGAATTAATGCTTTTTAACGCGCTTTCCGTTCAGGGGGCGATTGCCATAGATAATGCCGTTTTATATAAACTGGCCATCACCGACGGCTTGACCCGTCTTTATCTGCACCGTTATTTTCAGCAGCGCCTTACCAATGAAATTTCGCGTTCCGAGCGTTACGGCTACAAGTTTTCGCTTATAATGACCGACATAGATCATTTCAAACGTTTTAACGATACCTATGGCCATCAGGTCGGCGATCAGGTGCTGCGCGAAGTCGCGCGCCTTGTACAGCAAAACGTCCGTGAGATAGATATAGTCGCCCGTTATGGCGGCGAAGAATTTATAGTCATCTGCCCCGAAAAATCGAATGAAGAAACTATCGTACCGGCTGAACGAATAAGAAAAGCAATAGAATCGTTTCAATTTATGGTTAACGGCGTTCGCGCGCCGATTACCATATCTCTTGGAATATCGGAATTTCCAACCGATTCGAAAGACAAAAAAGATTTGATCGAATGCGCCGATATCGCCCTGTATTCGTCGAAACAAAACGGCCGTAACCGTTTCACGCGTTTTGGCGATATCCCGCCCGGAATGCGCAGCATCAAAGAAATGAAACATTAAAAATCTAGCTTTATTTATGCGCGGCATTATTATTTTTTTAGCCTCCGCGCTGGAATGGAGAATAAAATTGCCATATTTAATAGATACCCATGCGCATTTAAATTCCGAAGAATATTCTTGCAGCCTCGATTCGATTATTGAAAAAGCCTCGCTTGCCGGCGTGAAAAAAATTATAAGCGTCGGCTGCGACGCCGAATCTTCGGAGCGTAACATCGCGATAGCCTCCATGCGTCGCGGCTCAATTTATGCCACTTATGGATATCATCCGCACGATGCGGCGAAATTCGATGAGCGTTATGCGAAAGACCTCGAGCGTCACGTAAAGGCAAAAAATATATGCGCGGTAGGCGAAATTGGTCTCGATTATTACCGCGACATTTCGCCGCGCGATTTGCAAAAGGAATGTTTTTTACGTCAGGTTGCGATAGCGGCGAAATACGATTATCCCGTAATAGTTCACATACGCGATGCGTTCGACGATTTTCGCGAATTATGCCGCAATATCGATTTTCGCGGAGTGATCCACTGCTATTGCGGCGGCATCGAATTTACGAAATGGGCGCTTGAAAAAGGATTTCATATTTCATTTACCGCTTCTATAACCTATCCGTTGAAAAATTTATACAAAGCTTCCAAAGAGCAAGGGAAACCCATTTATCGCTTGCTTGAGGACGCTTCGTTTAAAGACATGATTCCCGATTTTCATCGCGAATTGTTTAGCTTGATTCCACCTGAGCGCATCATGGTTGAAACCGACTGCCCTTATCTTTCACCGCAAAGCATTCGCGGCAAGCTTAACGAACCCGCGAATGTCGTTGCGGTCGCTGAATGCGTAGCCGGGCTTGCCGGCATCGATTATGATGAATTTTGCGCGATCACAAGCGCTAACGCCGAGCGTTTTTTTTCGATATAGTTTTTGGCGGATAATTGCGTCATTATTGAGTTGTACCGGAGGTTTTTCATGAAAATAAAAGCGATTATTATAAACGGGCCCAATCTGAATCTTATCGGGACGCGCGAAACTTCCATTTACGGAACGTATACTCTCGATGAAATAATGAGCGAAACGATTAATCGCGACTATGAGGCGGCCATTACAATCGATCATTTTCAATCAAATTATGAAGGCGCCCTTATCGAAAAGATTCACTCGGCGCACGGAAAATATGATTTTATAGTTATCAATCCCGGCGGGCTCACGCATTACTCTATATGCCTTCGGGACGCTCTTCTGGCGGTTAATATCCCGTACGTCGAAGTCCATATGAGCAATATTTTTGCGCGCGAAGATTTCAGGCGCGTTTCGCTTATCGCCGATAACGCCGTTAGCGTAATTGCCGGCGGCGCCGAGCAGGCTTATTACATGGGGATAATTTCAGGCGTCAGTTTTTTAAGGCGAAAATTAAATTTTAAGAAATGAGGATCAAATGAATTTTTTATCCGCTAATGATTTTGACAAATACTTGAGTGCGGTTCCGCCCCTGGTGGAAGGCATGTTAAATCCTTCGGAACAGCTCCAGCCGAATGGCATCGAGCTTACTTTAAAGGAAATTTCGGCGCTCGCTTCAGCCGGAAAAATAACGGTTTCAAATAAAGACCGCGTGATTTCGAGCGTTGAAAAACTTGAATTCGACGAAAACGGGATGGTATTTTTAAAAAAAGGCTGTTACCAGATTTTATTCAATGAAATTACCAATATTCCTCCGGATGTTTTCGCCTTCGCCCGGGTTCGTTCGTCGCTATTAAGATCCGGCGCGTCCATAGAGACGGCGTTGTGGGATTCGGGGTATTCAGGCCGCTCTTCTTCGCTTCTGGTAGTATATAACGAGAATGGAATGCATCTTCAAAAAAACGCGCGTTTGATACAGCTTATTTTTTACAGGCTCGATTCAGCCGTGGCGAAAACCTATGCCGGCGTTTATCAAAAGGAGAATATTCATAAATAATAATATAGTTTCGCTTTATTTTTATTTGTAAAGGCGGTGTATTATGTCACAAATAAAAGTTGCCGTTAGCGGCTGTCTGGGGAAAATGGGCATGACTGTCTGCGACGCCGTCGATGCCGAAAGTTCCATGAAATTGGTCGGGCTCATCGATAAGACGCCGCTGGATTCGGAACGTAAAAATATCCGTGTGACTTCGTTTATAAGGCAGGATCACTTCAGCGAAAAAGCCGATGTGCTTGTTGATTTCACCCATCCTTCGAGCGTTTATGAAAACGCGTGCACTGCGCTTTGCGAAAAAATGAACTGTATAATCGGAACTACCGGCTTAAAAAATTCTGAGGTTGAAAACATAAAAAAACTGACCATAGAAAAGGGCCTTTTTACGCTTATAGCTCCAAATTTTGCCATAGGAGCGGTTTTGATGATGAAATTCTCGGCCGTTGCGTCTAAATACATGAAACGCGCCGAAATAATTGAGATGCATCACGATAAAAAAGCCGATGCTCCTTCCGGTACGGCTCTTTTAACTGCAAAGCTCATGGCCGAAAATTATAAGTGCTTGAGCGAATTAGATGAGGTTGAAACCCTGCCGGGCTCGCGCGGCGGTGATTTTTCTGGAATTAAAATACATTCGATTCGCTTGCCGGGATTTGTAGCCCATCAGCAGGTTATTTTCGGCGACGCCGGCCAGACGCTCAGCATATGCCACGACAGCGTATCGCGCGAGTCTTTTATGCCGGGCGTAATTTATGCCATAGAGCGTTCTGCTTGCTTAAAGGGTTTTTTCTACGGGCTTGAATCTATAATGGATATGGGGTTTTAGCGGGATGGATTTGATTGTTCTTGCGGTTAACGGCGATAGCGAGCTTCTTCAAAAATATTACGAACTCCGAAAAGCCGTTTTTATTTTTGAGCAAAACGTAGATCCGGCTATCGAACTCGATGAAAAAGACGGCGAGTCCGACGCTCTTCATTTTGCCGCCGTAGATTGCAACGGGCTGGTCGTTGGCGCCGGAAGGCTTGTGACGAAAAGCCGCGAGTTGAAGATCGCGAGGCTGGGGCGCGTGTGCGTCAGAAAAGAGCGCAGGGGTTCGGGCGTCGCGATGGCGGTTGTCGAGAAGATTATAGAAAGCGCCAGGGAACGTGGTTTTGAAATTCTCGAACTTCATTCTCAGCTTTACACTGTTTCGTTGTACGAAAAATTCGGGTTTGTTAAAAAAGGTGAAATATTCAAAGAAGCGAATATAGACCATATCGAAATGTTCTTAAAATTAAAATAAAGGTTTATTATGCCTAAAATAGTGAATTCATATCTTATATTCGATTTTTTTCTGGGCTGTTCCGATTTTCGGATAAGCCGCGTCCGGGCTTATTTCGATGAGATGGAAAAGCGCGGCGCGCTTGAAAGCGAAAACAAGTCGAAGCTCGTCAATTTTTCGCTTTATTACATCCAGCGGCGGCTTACTTTCGATTATATAATGAAGAAATATATCGTCAGGGACATGGTTTTTAAAAAAAACGCGGCGCTCACTCAAAGGGTGGTTTCGCTGGCTCTTGCAATGTGTTATTTTCAAAATAATTGTGAAAACGTTTTATCGGAATTGAAAATTCTTATTCGCCAGTATCAGAATGGCGCCATGGCAAGTACGCTTGTAATTATTTTGAACAATTTTCTTGAAAAAACCGGTTTCACTCTTCCTGAAGTGAAATTTAAGGACGATGCGTCGCTTTATTCTTTTCGCTATTCATGCCCTCGCGAGTTATGCGCTCATCTGATCGGCGATATTGGGGCCGAAAATGTCCGCGAGATGCTCGAAGGCTCGCTCGTGCCTCCGATTGTTCATTTTCGTTTGAATACGACTATTTTACATAATCAAAAACTTCGCGACGAATTTGTCGCCGGCTTTAGCGAAAAATATTTCACCGTTTTAAAAAAGCCTTTTCCCGGTTATCCGTTTTATTCATGCGACCGCAATTCATTTAATTTTACGCTTACCAGCCTTTCCGAATTTCGTTCCGGCCTTATTACTCCTATGGGGATGAGCGCTTATCTCGCGGCATACATAATCGGCGCGAAAGGCGACGAGCTCGTATTCGACGCGTGCGCGTCGCCCGGAAATAAAACTACGCATCTTGCGGAAGTTACGTCTATGTCTTCACGCATCATCGCCTGCGATTTGAGCGATTCGAAGGTCGCGAAAATAACGGAGAATGTCGATCGTCTGAAACTTCGCAACGTTTTTACGTATACCGGCTCCTCACAATTTGTAAAGGCGTCTGATATACGAAATAAATTCAACTCAATAGGCGATTCGGACGAACTGTTCGATAAAATAATGCTTGATGCTCCGTGTTCTGGCCTCGGTTTGCTGCGTAACCGGGTCGAATTGAAATATCGTTTTGACGTTTCAGATCTCGTTAAAATGCCGGATACGCAGTTTCCAATACTGCAAAACGTTTCGCGGCTGTTAAAAAGAGGCGGCAGTTTGCTCTATTCTACATGCACTATGAATAAAAAAGAAAATTCAGGCTTGATTGCGCGCTTTTTGAGCGAAAATAAAGATTTTAAGGTTGTCTCGTTAGAACGCGATTTTGCAGGGTTCGGACATGACTTTAATCTTTTGGATGCCGATTATCGTTTCGCTCAGATAATACCCGATTCGAGCGGCGCGGAGGGATTTTTTTACGCGCTGTTGCGCCGCGAATAATTATAATGAGGTGATGATTTTTGTGCAAAAAAAAATTAGCGTTATTTGCCGCGTTAATTTTTATGGCTGGCTTCATCTGGTTTTTGCTGGCGGAATCGCATGCTCAGGGCGGCGTTTCAAATTTAAAAACGGGTTCTTTGGCGCCGGAACTTGTTTTAAGCGCAGTTGATTCCGAAAAAGACGAGACGGTATCTTTTACGAATCGTTTGCCGGCCGTCGTTTTTTTCTGGTATTTATCATGTGAAAATTGCGTCGCGGACGTTAAATTTATGCGCGATATAAAGACGAAGTATTCGGAAAAATTATCGTTTATTGCTATAAACGTCGATTCGGAAGAAAAACGTTCCGCTGTTAAGAATTTTATAAAAAATAACGGTCTTTCGGCTTATAAAAATTACTTTGATCGCATAACTTATACAGCTTCGACGGTTTCTTTCGCCGCCGCCGATAAATATGGCGTTTATCAAACGCCCTGCGTCTTTTTAATAGGCGCCTCCGGCGTTGTCGAATACCGCGCCGAACATGAAATCGATTTCGACGAGCTCGAAAAAGCAATCGAAAAAACGATAAAAATGTAAGGGCACGGCGCGCCGTGTCATTGCCCTGAAAAAACGAAAGATATCTCAGGACGATAATTTTAGCGCTTTCATTTTAAATTTCATTGTTGCTTTTTGCTTTGATATTTGATATCATTATATTATAGTGGTTTAATTTATAAAATGCCATATTGCGATTTCATGCAATAATTAATAATATAGTCTGGGAGACTTTTTGAGAATTCATACTGAAAAATTCGAAATAAAAACTTCAAATCCGCTGGAAGGTCACGATCTTCGTCTGAAAATCGAAGGGATACTCGCAAAAAGCGGTATTGTCGACGGTATATGCCACGTTTTTCTCGCTCACACCACGGCGGGGCTCTATATTAACGACGGCGAAGAAAATTTGAAGGAAGATTTTGAAATCATTTTACAAAAGCTTATTCCGTATCATTCGAGCTATGTGCATAACATGATAGATAATAACGCTGAGGCGCATCTTAAGGCTATAATAATAGGAAATTATGCTGCAATCCCCGTGACGTGCTCGAAACTAGATCTTAAAGAAGGCCAGGCCGTTTTTCTTGCCGAGTTCGACGGTCCGAAGCAGCGCAATGTTATCGTAAAAATAATCGGATTATAGGATAGGCCAATGTCCATAAATGCGAGTCCAGCTATAGGCGTTCCGCAATCGCTTTTATATTATCGTTATTATCCTCTCTGGAAAACATTTTTCGAAGAGTTGGGGGGGCGCGTCGAAACCTCAGGGCCTTCGTGCGACGATAAGCTGGTGCGCGGCTCCGGCCATGCCCACGCCGATTCGTGCGTGCCTATAAAGCTCGCTTTCGGGCACATCGATTCTCTTGTCGCTAAAGGCGTCGATTATCTTTTTTTGCCGAAGTTTTTCCGGCTCGATCGTAAAAGTTATGTTTGCCCCAAAGTAATCGGATTTAATGATATGATAAAAAATTCATCGTTATTAGACGGGCGATTAAGTTCCGCTTCGCACTCGCCTTATTTAATAGACGAGCTTTTCGACGTTCACAACTGTTCCGACCGTTCTGTTTTTCGACGCATAGGACGTAAATTGGGCGGCGATACGCCGAGCGCAGATCGCGCTTATTCACGCGCATTGCGTTCGTATGATATGGCGTCAAGAAAGCGCGAAGTTATATTTAAAAACGACATATTGAAAAGATATAAATTGAAAATAGGCGTTATCGGTCATCCTTACAATGTCCATGACGATTTTCTCAGCATGGGCCTTTTAAATGAAATATTAAAAAAAGGAATTTTGCCGGTTACTTATGAAGATATGCCGCCGAAATCTTTCGAATGCGATCTTTCGAAATATCCTTCGGATATGTTCTGGTCTTTTGGACGTGAAATTTATCGCGCGGCCCTTTATTTTATGAGCGGCCTCGATTTTTCCATATCCGGTTTAATCTATATCGCGCCGTTTGGGTGCGGCCTCGATTCGATGCTTGTTTCGATAGTCCAGGCAGAGGCTGCGGCGCGTAAAATGCCGTTTTTAAATCTTACCATCGACGAGCATACCGCCAGGGCCGGTATTATGACCCGCATAGAGGCTTTTATAGACATGATTTCTTAGCGCGGTTCGTTATTAGTCGGTGAATTTTATGGTAACCGGACTAATTACGGCTTCATAATGCGCTTAAGTATGAATAACTTAATAATGGCAAATAAAATAAACCGGCGCTTGATTCTAAAAAAATCGGCGCCGGTTTATTTTATAGATTAAAAAAGCTAAAAATTATCAATCGCAAAAAAGCAATTCGGAGTAAGTCGGGATAGGCCAGCATTTTTTATCCGTGCGCAGCTCTAAAAAATCGGCCGTTTCGCGCGCTTTATGCATTGCAGGAATGGCCTTTTTAATTATAATGTCGGCTTTTTTTATGTGGTCTTCTTCTTTATTTAAAGCCGATTTAATTTCGAGTATAGCTTCTAGTTCAGCCTGAAGGCCGGAAACCGCTTCCGAGTATTGCCGGAAAAAATTAAGCTGAGGTTCCAGATTGATTGGCTCTAAAAGTTTTTTGTTTTTTATGTTCGAATCTTTTAAAGCGTCTTTTAATTCAAGAACCGATTCGATCGATGAAGCGATTTGTTTTTGATATGCATATACGGTCGGAAGAACCTGCATCGATATCATTTTTTGAATGGTCGCAATTTCTATTTCAAGCGTTTTGCAATATTGTTCGAAGCATATATGATATCTTGATTCAATTTCAGCTTTGCTTAAAACGTTAAGGTCGGTAAGGCAATAGTTTTGTTTTTTATCGAGCCAGAATTTAAGTGCTTCCGGAGTGTTTCTGGCTATCGGAAGACCGCGCCTGCCGGCTTCGGCGATCCAGTCGTGCGAATAGTTGTTTCCTTCGAATCGAACCTTTTTGGTTTCTTTTATTGTATCGCGGATAACGTCGATGACGGCGGCGTTAAAATCTTTATTTTTTTTGAGCCGTTCTTCGAGCGTTTTGGTCAGTGCGTTAAGCGAGGAAGCTACCGCGGCGTTTAAAATTGCTACTGGAATAGAGATAGAAGCGGACGAGCCGACTGCGCGAAACTCAAATTTATTTCCGGTGAAGGCCAGAGGCGATGTTCTGTTGCGGTCGGTTTGATCTTTTGATACTTTCGGCAATTTCGATATTCCGAGATCGAGAAACGATTGCTCCATGGCGTCTTTTACTTTGCCGTTTTCTATGCGCTCAAGTATCGAAGAGAGCATTTCGCCCAGAAAAACCGACATAATCGCCGGAGGCGCTTCGTTTGCGCCGAGCCTGTGATCATTGCCGGCCGAGGCGATAGCCGCCCGTAAAAGTCCGCCGTGTTTTTCGACGGCATAGAGTGAAGCGGCCAAAAAGAAGAGAAATTGAAGGTTTTCTTCGGGCGTTTTGCCCGGTTCGAGCAGATTATTTTCGTCGGAATCGATTAGCGACCAGTTGCAATGCTTTCCGGAGCCGTTAACGTAAGCGAAAGGTTTTTCGGCTATAAGCGCGAAAAAGCCGTGTTTTTTAGCGATTCGCTTCATAGTTTCCATAACGAGCTGGTTGTGGTCGGCGGCTATATTCGCCTCTTCATAAATAGGCGCAATTTCGAATTGATGGGGCGCTACTTCATTGTGCCTGGTTTTGCAGGGTACGCCGAGCTTTAAAAGCTCATGCTCGAAATCTTGCATAAAATCGAGAACCCTTTCTTTTATCGAGGCGAAGTAATGGTCTTCCATTTCCTGCCCTTTGGCTGGTCTCGCCCCAAGCAGAGTTCTGCCGCACATTTTAAGATCGAGGCGCTCCTCGGCGTATTTCGAATCGACTAAAAAATATTCCTGTTCCGCGCCTATCGAAGATTTCACGCGATAAGAACTTTTGTTTCCGAAAAGTTTAAGCGCCTTCATGGCGGCGGTAGAAATGGCTTCCATGGAGCGTAGTAGCGGTGTTTTCATGTCCAGGACGTCGCCGTGGTAAGATATGAAAGCCGATGGTATGCATAAGATCGAACCGCGTCCGCGTTCTATAATAAAAGCGGGAGAGGTCGGGTCCCATGCCGTATAGCCGCGCGCTTCGAAAGTGGTTCTCATTCCGCCCGAAGGGAATGACGATGCATCCGGCTCGCTCTGAATGAGCTGGTTTCCGGAAAAACGTTCGATGACTTTTAAATGGGAATTTTCTTCGAATTGAATAAAGGCGTCGTGTTTTTCGGCGGTAAGGCCGGTCATCGGTTGAAACCAGTGGGTATAGTGAGAGGCGCCTTTAGATAAGGCCCATTCCTTCATCGCGTGGGCTATCGCGTCGGCGGTATCCGAATCGAGTTTTCTTCCTTTCTCGATAATTTCTAAATATTTTTTAAATACCGGTTTTGGGAGCTTGTCTTTCATTATGTCAAGATTAAAAGTAAAGCTTCCGAAAATTTCCGATATTTTGGGAGCGGTAAAATTGGACATTAAAATAAAACCTCCGTCTATGATAAATTGCCCACATGCATATGTTTATAGCGTTATTTCCATGAATAAAACCTTCCGTTAATCGTTTATGGGACGCTTTAACGTTTTTGACAAGGTTAAAACCATTAGAATCCGGCTTTTTATTTGTGTTGATTATACTAAAATATATGTCAAAAAACAATAAAAAAAATAAAGATAGCGGCATTAATAATTTTTACCGGTTAATTATATTAAGATGTTGAAAAAAAATCAAAATTTATGGTATAATATAATTAGAATAGGTTTAGTGTGATCGCTTATTCTGTATTAGGGTCGTGATTGATATGCCAAGCGTAGATTCTACAACTGAGAGTGTTATGCGCTCATATACCGGGCATGGAATGATCGAGCGGCACCCGGCGGGTTTGACTATCGCCGGCGTTATGGGCCATGAGCTCGGCCATGTCAACGAAGCGCAAAATCTCGCACTAGCAAAGGGCGAGCAGGTTGTTTCAAATAAAATCGAAATTAATGTCGAATTTGAAAACGGCCGTCTTGTCGCGTCTTCGGGAAAGGCCACTACGGTCACGGCGCGTCAGGCGCAAATCAATAGTTATAAAAACACTATGGATTCGCTTGAACTCGAAAACGCCAGCAGTTCTAATACTCAATCGCCGATAAAAAACGCCGGCCAGATAAATAAAAAAACTTCGGCGGCTTCGGTTACGCCGGATAATCTCGATACAAAAGCCGGCGAAATCAAGACGGTTTTATCTCAACAAAAACAAAAACTTGAGTCGAAACTACAGCAATTAGATATTAATAATTTGACTCAGGCGGTATATTCGAGTAAAATTAGCGTCGCTTCGCTTAATGCCGATACGGCTGATAACGCGCAAGCGAACGCCGCCGGCGGAGCTCAGGACGCCGCGAAAGCTCTCGAATCGAATGCCTCACAGCGTCAGGCGGCCCAAAAATTATCGAGGATACGTCAACAGATCGCTAAAATCGATAATATGATGGCTTCCTTAAAAATAGCGAAAAGCGTCCAGATGCTAAATGGCATTCTTCAAGCCGTGGCCGGAATTAGCAGCGATTCCGCCGCCGATGTTCCCGCGGCATCGTCAGGAGCTGGCTCCGGAAGTTCGCTCACTGCTTCGGTTTCATCAGCAGGCGGAAACAGAAAATCTTCGAT
>Ga0074198_1001800_pt1 | contig 12984 bp, 11 predicted proteins | sample EPASupsiteSAE323_FD_64527 | JGI IMG/M metagenome (GOLD analysis project Ga0074198, IMG submission 64527) | Bioremediated contaminated groundwater from EPA Superfund site, New Mexico - Sample SAE3-23 | ecosystem: Environmental > Aquatic > Deep subsurface > Groundwater > Contaminated ...
ACGAGCCTCGACAAATAACGAATTTATATAAATTCTTGGTACGTTGTCCGTAAAATTGAAATTTTAAAAAAAGTTATATATAAAAGGCTTCATTGTACAGCCTCCCTTACTATGTCTTCCAGTGTCGGCCAACATCAGGGAATAGACACCTTACTGTTCCGATTGAACAGGGATTACAGGTTGTTCACGAAGCTCAATCCATGTGCTCAGGGCTAGCAAAACGAGCCCGATTTATTATGTCGCATAAATCCGGGGAGATAGAGATAGTAGGAAAGACAACGAAAAATGTTTTTATGAGGTATCATCAGGCTCTTTCTTTTGAAGATAAAGATAAAATGCTTGTTTACCGGTCAGATCCACAGGCCAGGTGGCTTGAAGATTACAAGCACTATTTAACTGATGTGAACCCGAAAATGACCTTGTTATTCTGAACCTGATCTTTTATTTGAGATATTACATCTGCATACCAATATTCTGCTTACCTGTTTATTTGCCTGCCAATATATACAAAATGTTTATCAGATATCAATAATTTCATAAAAAATGCTTTATTATTGTGGCTCATACAATAAACTTCATTGCATTAATAAAAAAATGTATGACAATTGTAGTGCCAAGAGAAAATACCGTGAAATTAGAAAGATCCAATTATAAAGTAATATTTAATATTACAAAAAGATTTAGTTTATTGCTTAATATATATAGTAAGCATAAAAACTAGCCTGTATTTTATTACAACCTGACACTTAAGAATAAAGACCGAATTAGGAATAATATTAGATTTGTAAAGCTGTTCAAAGACCAGATATCGATCTTTGATAGTCTTATTTGGTAATTAACATGGAAGAACTTCTTACATCACCTGAATTTCAGATGAGCCTGCTTTTATTTGTCGCTCTGGCAGGATACCTGATAGCCGCCCGGATCAACCAGTCTGCGGTTATAGGCCTTATTCTTGTTGGAATTTTAGTAGGTCCAAGCGTACTTAATCTTATCACTTATACAGACTTTGTAAGCAGTTTGGCCCGGCTTGGAGCGGTAATTCTCCTCTTTGTGATTGGGCTTGAGTTTAAACTTCAGGATATCATGGTTCCTAAAAACGGGGTTATCGCACTCATAGGAGTTATTTTGCCCTGGATAGGAGGTTATGAAATATCAGAACTCTTTGGATTTTCCATGGCTGGTTCGATATTTATCGGAACCGCTCTTACTGCAACAAGTATCGCGATAACCGCCAATGTTCTGAGGGAATATAACAGGTTACAAACAGATGCTGCAAAGGCAATCATAGGAGCAGCGGTTATTGATGATATTCTTAGTCTTCTGGCTCTGGCGATGAGTAATGATATAGTATCAGGAACCTTATCGATCCCGGGGATAGCCCTGCTTGCCATAAAAGCCCTCATTTTTATCATCGGAGGAGCTGCATTTGGGATGTTTATTGTAAGCAGGCTTTTGGAAAAAATCGACACGACTGATTTTGCCGAAAAATTTCCTGAATTTACATTTATTTTTGCAATGATGATGGCATTCTTGTATGCCATAATTGCAGAACTTGTCGGGCTATCTGCGATAGTTGGTGCATTCATAGCAGGCGTATCATTTTCAGGGGTAAAACTTTATCAGAGTAAAAACTTAAAGGAAGGAGCAGAGTATCTACAGGTAATATTTGCCTCGATATTTTTTGTCTCGTTAGGTATTATCGCTGATTTTCATGCATTGACTCAGAATATTGCTTTATTCGTTACCGTCCTTACTCTGGTAGCGGTTTTAACCAAGGTTATCGGATGTGGAATTCCTGCATATTTTTGTGGGATGTCAGTTCGTGATTCCCTGATAGTTGGATTTGGAATGGCTCCACGTGGGGAAGTTGCCATGATAGTTGCCCTGATTGGCCTTGAAGAAGGAATTATCGATCAGAGTGTTTATGTGACACTTGTTCTAATGTCTTTGGTTACAACATTGATCACTCCGATTATCTATAGAAACTGGTTATTCCGTGAAGATGATGCAAAAAACACTTTACCTGCCAGGTAAATCTTTTTTAACATACATTAATTGAAGTATATTAAACTATTAATTTGGGTTATACAAGCATGTAATAGATAAATGAAAGTTCTGACAAGGGTAAATGATATATACAATCAGAATCGTCAATATCCATTATGAAACTCGACCTGATATTTACTGGAATAACTATTCTCTTTTTAATTATCATCAGTGGAACATTTGCTAATGCTGCTGATGATTGGAGTATGACCATTTCAGGTCCGGATGGTAAATTAATGGTCGATAAAACAAAAATCGATGCATTGATTCAGGAGTATGGGGTATCTGTTAAAATAGAGGATGAAAGTAAAACAGGGGTTCCTCTATGGAGAGTTCTCCGTCTTGCCGATTTAAAGAAGACCCTTGGGCCCGGAGATATTATTGAGATAAAGGGAGAGAGTGAATATAAGATCCCATATCCGGTTGTATATAAAAATAACGCTTATCTGTTGATAGTAACAGATGGTGGTCCATACCTCTATGCTGGTCCTGACACCCGTGTCTTATCTATGAAAGGAATTCGGTCTTTTGAGATCAGTAATACAGATGACTGGATATTAACGCTGGTATCAAAGGGAGAAAAGAAGGAGATTACGAGGGAGATCTGGAATGATTTGATCCGTGAGAGCGGGAAAGAGAAGACTGATGATAAAGGGCGAGTCTTTTCAGGTATTCCGATATACAGCCTTGTTGAAGATCATGATATCAAACCGGCAATAGGATCAAATCTTACCATAACAGGGCAGGATCAGTATAGTGTGGAAATTCCCTGGACTAAAATTTCGGGTAATACAGACTATCTGCTTGCAGATAAGATGAATGGTGAAATACTTCCTAAATTCATTGAAATAAGTGCCGAATATGGGAATACTCCTTCATGGCCACTGATACTTATTGATCCTGATTTTCCAGGTGTTTATAGTGTAGGGAATGTTGCAGAGATTAAGATCCTGAACTAACTTTATTCTTTGATTTTGTAGGTATTAAAAATCAGATTCATTAATCTTTCAGAACAGGAGAAATAAAATGTGTGGGCGTTTTTGTATCGCTGCTTCCCCTGGTGAATTAAAAGAGCGGTACGGGATATTTATTCCTAAAGACTACTCTATGAGATACAACATCTCTCCAGGCCGGAAAATTCTTATTATCACTAAAGAGTCACAAAAATACAAAGCAGATATGAGAGAATGGGGAATCTCATCTGATATTGCTCATAGGATAATCAATGCACGTATTGAAACAGTGCATAAAAAACCTCTTTTTAAGTCACTCTTTGATAAAAACAGGTGCCTTGTTCCTGCATCAGGATATTTTGAGTGGAGATCGGATGGTAACCGGAAGACTCCGTTTTATTTTACATCACCATCTGGTGCCCTTATCTCTTTTGCAGGATTGGTTCACCCAAATCCTACAGGAGATCAGGTAGTAATCCTCACTACAGATGCAAAACATCCTTATTCCAGAATTCATGACAGGATGCCGGTTATTCTCGAACCTTCAGATGAACATAAATATTTGTCGGATGGAGAGATCTCATACATCAGTAAAACATTGAACTATTATGAAGTTTCTTCAATGGTTAACCAGGTTAAACTGGATAATCCGGATCTTGTAAAACCTGTTAGAAACCACTCAGATCAAAAAACCCTTGATGATATATTATAAGGGGCCATTGTTTGTACTATCCTGGAATAGATCACCCGGTTTGAATAACTCGCCATTTCCCTTGAGGAATTAAAATCTCGAACCGTGCCCCTTTGCCCTCCACTCCACATTCTTTAATGGATAGTCCGGTGATAGAAAGAATCTCCCGGGCAAGAAACAGTCCTATCCCTGTGTGCTCTCCATATCCATGATTAAATATCAACTCTTTTCTCTCGACAGGGATGCCAATACCATCATCCTCACAGCTAATGATTAAAGTTCCCTCTTCTTCTTGTGAAGAAAAAAGAATTTTTGAAATACTTTTCCCATGACGGATTGCATTCTCCGTCAGAGTAGTAAATATTTTGCGAAGTATCGGTTCAGCATATATCTCAATGGTATTTGAAATCCGATTCTCTATTTTGACTCGTTCAAAGTTAATTTCCAAAATTGCCGAGTTAATTATAGTATCTACTAATTGCCATCCGCTTGAAATCGTACCAAAGCTCTCATACTCTTTAGTAAACCCAATGGTAGCTTGCATCTTCTCACATGTTTTCATGGCAGATGTTATCCACTTTCGAATAACTTCAAGGTCAGATTCATCTTCAATCAAACCTAATGTAAGGCTTATTGCAGAGATATGATTAATGATATCATGCCGGGTCAGACCTGATAGTAGTGTTAGTTTTTTGTTTGCTTCAAGAAAGGTATCTTTAGCTTGAATAAGTTCTGAAACATCTTCTATCGCCAGGAGAATAAGATCCTGAAAACCTCTTTTTCCGATAATTACCCTGGCATTCAGGATCATGGTTCTTTCTCCAATATCCGGGATTATTAAGTTCACCTTAACATCCTCAAATGAGGTCTTTGCTGGAACGATCGTTTGCAAAAGGGTTATGAGATGGGGAATATCCCACTGACCATTTCCGATATCAGTAATGTTTTTACCTTCTGTTTCAGCGGGTGAGGTATGAAAAATCCGATAATACGAATGACTCGCTGATACCACGGTTAAATCAGAATCAAGGACTAGGAGTGGTTCCCTTACAGTATTAACAATATTCATTGCATATTCCCGTGACCTGATAACCTCCTCTTCAGCAGCTTTTCTACTATTAATATTGGTAAAGGACAATACAACACCCTCAATAACATTCTCAAGTGTCCGGTATGGCAATAATCGAACCAGAAACCACTGATTGTCTACCGTTTGTATCTCTTTTTCCTTCGGAATAAGCGAATCGAGCACTATCCGGGCATCTTCTATAAGGTCATCATACACTATCATTGACTTAATATCACTAAGTGGTCTTCCTACATCAGAATACACGAGTTTATAGAGATCAGCTGCCTCGGGGGTAAACCATCGGATCGCGAAATCAATATTCAGGAAGATAGTTCCAATGCCAGTACTACTCATAAGATTCTTCATGTCGCTTTGCATTATTGCAAGCTGTCCAATCTTTGCTTGTAGTTCTGCATTGACAGTGAGCATCTCTTCATTGACAGATTGAATCTCTTCTTTTGAAGTCTCTAATTCTTCATTTGTGGACTGAAGTTCTTCATTGGTTGATTGCAACTCCTCATTGGCTGATTTGAGTTCTTCGTTGGCGGCCTGCATCTCCTCTATAGTGGCCTGAAGATTTTCTTTTGTATATAGTAGTTCCTGTTCAAGCTCGTCTATGCGTCCTGGTTTGATCTGACTTTTTCTGGATTTTCTCATCGGTTTTGATTCTTCATTGGATTCCTGAACATCAGATATAAGAAAACTTATAATTAAATTCCCTTGCAGCGTATCTGAACTGATGATCGGTCTGACCTCAAGGTTGACGGTTTCAAATCCACCATTGGTCCTGACCTGTAAATCTTTACATTTAACTATTTTTTTCTGGGTTCTGGCGGTGTATATTGCGGTTCTAAGGTCTAGTTGTAATCCATCACGGGCCATCTCTATAACCGAAAGAGTCGCCTGACCCTGAGCCGGACGGAGAAACTTCCCTGTATCTCCATGTACATAAATAATATTTCCAGTCTCGTCTGTTACTACTGATGGAGGGACATATACCTGGAGCAATGCCCTCTTAGTCATTTCAATAACCGTTGTATCTGTCTGATCAGGCTCACGACCCGAAGAAGGTACTGAAGGATTTACACCGAACCATGAATGCGGGGTTTCCACGATCGTCTGACTTATGGTTCTTATTCCAGATGCCATATAAATCCTCCATTTCCTATTAATTGGTTTGAAAAGATCAAGAGAAGATCCTATACTCTCCGATGATGAGAGGAAAAGTATGCCACCTGGCTTTAGTGAATAATGAAATGTAGAAATAAGTCTGGACTGGAGATCTGACTCGAGATATATGAGAAGATTCCGGCAACTTAGAAGATCAAGTTTTGTGAAAGGCGGATCCTTGATTACATCCTGATTTGCATAAATTACCATCTCCCGAATCTCTTTATTCACCTGGAATCCGTTATCTTCACGGGTAAAAAATTTATTCAGGCGTTCTGAAGAGATGTCAGAGGCAACATTTGGTGGATAGAACCCCTTGCGTGCAATCGAGATTACATCTTCAGCGATATCAGTGCTATATATCTGAACCTTGCAATCTATCTCCAGATCATCCAGAATCTCTCTGATTATAATAGCGAGGGAGTATGATTCTTCACCGGTTGCACAACCAGGAACCCAGACACGGAATGAATCATATGCTCCTTTTTGTTTGATTAAATCCGGAAGAACTTTCTTTTTTAAAAACTCAAACGCTTCCGGGTCACGGAAGAAACTGGTAACATTAATGAGAATTTCGCGAAAGAGAACCTTCACCTCATCCGGGTTTTCCTCCAGATATCTGGAATAAACAGAAATATCATCAATGGCATGAACCGACATATTTCTGGCGATTCTGCGCCGGATTGTACTTTTTTTATATAGAGATAAGTCGTGTCCGGTTCTGGTTCTTATTATCCTTAGGATGTGGGAACATACCCCTTTTTTGTCAAGTTCACAGGATTCATCTAAGGGTAAAGAGTGTATGTTTATTCCGCCATACAGTTCCTTTACACTGGTGATCAATTTTTCCGGCATCTTTTCAACAGGGAGGATGTAAGTTGCATACCCACTATTTATGGCACTGGTGGGCATCCCGTCATATTTTGCTGTTTTCGGATCCTGAACAAATGTGAGGCCGCCAGTACCCTGAATTGCCCGAAGGCCAAGGGTACCATCTGTGCCAGTCCCGGAGAGAACAATGCCTATGGCTTTATCCCCCTGTTCTTCAGCCAGAGAACGGAAGAAGAGATCAATCTTCATACGCTGGCCATGGATAGTTACAGGTTTGCTGAGTTGAATCCTGCCATGAAAGATGGCCATCTCCCTGTTCGGAGGAATGATGTAAACATGGTCCGGCATAACCTCCATCTGATCCTGTGCTTCGATAACCGGCATTTTTGTAACCCTTCCGAGAATATCAGCAAGCATACTTTCATGATCTGGATCAAGATGGGGAACAAGAATAAATGCTATGCCACTATTAATGGAAACAAGATGAAAAAACTGTTCGAATGCCTCAAGACCTCCGGCTGATGCTCCAATCCCTACGATTGGGATAATCTGATTATCCTGGTTTTTTTCAGATTTCTGGTGCAAGTGTCCTTCTGGTAATACTTTAATTAAACTTTTATTTGGCATCCATTTTCCGGAGATAAATTCAAAGGAATGTTACATGATAAGAACCTAGATATACCATAATAGAAACCAGTAAATGCAATATGTTGGCATTATGAATAATGATTGTGGTAAAAAAACCATGATAAGTGAAAGTACTGTATTAATATAATAAAAATATTAAATAGGGATTCTGGTTTCTTTTTTATTATAATTCTCATATGTTCAAAATCCTGGTCTTTGGCGAGATCATTTATTCTCCCTTATTTTTTGTTCTCATTAGCCTGGTAATGGTTACTATTCATCCGATAATATTTAAATTCCACCGGTGGTTTTTCAGATATCTTTATGAATTTACAAAATTTGTTTCAAAATTTGAAATTTTACCAAGATTCTATTATTGATGTTAAGGAAAACACAGTTGATAAAGACTCTTCCGTACTATTAGAGCCTTGTATAATATGAAGAAGTTTTTCATGCCTTCATAAGACGGCATTCAATCCGTAAAATCTATAAAATTACCAATGGTGAGCTCAGTATATGACAGAAAGGATTATGGCTGATGCCGAGTTGGATTGCATCGGGCTTTACTGTCCGATGCCAATTGCAATGACCAAGGAAGAGATTAATAAAATCGAAATATGTCAGGTATTGAAAGTAGAAGCAGATGATCCGGCTGCTGAAGAAGATATCCTTCGCTTTGAAAAAGAACCGGACAGGAGGTTATAAAATTTGAAAAAAATGGAGATTTTTTACGTTTTTGATTAGGAGAATAAAATAATGACAAAAGATACTGTTGTAACCTATCACTGATGCTTATCAGAAGGAGATTCTTAATATGCCCGAATTATTTCTTACCGGCTCCCCATACAAGCGACTACCTGTTCACCTTAGTTTCAGATTCAGCAGAATTGAAGGTGAGAGCATCCTTCTCTACCTCGATACTGCATTCAATGTCCAGGTTGCTAGCGGTTCTGCATGCTCTTCCCGCACCCTTGAGCCATCACATGTCCTGCTTACACTAGGCCTTAAACACGAAGAAGCACACGGTTTGATGATTACGATGTTAGGACTGGATAATACTATCGAAGAAGTTCCCTTTGTGACCGATGCAATAACAAAGACAGTTGAACGCCTTAGGGCAATTACCGCGATGTAAGGAGTGAGTGTATAATGGAAGATTTTCCCCCAATTGGATATTCAAAGAAAGTAATGGATCATTTTATGAATCCAAGGAATGTAGGTTCTATAGAAAACCCGGATGGAGTTGGCCGTGTAGGTAATCCCGTCTGTGGTGATATTATGGAAGTGTCTATCAAAGTTGAAAAAAATATCATCAATAATGTAAAATTTAAGACATTCGGGTGTGGATCTGCCATCGCAACAGCAAGTATGGTTACTGAACTGGCCCAGGGAAAAACCCTGGAAGAGGCGGAAAAAATCTCAAGGCAGGATGTTGCAGATGAACTTGATGGCCTCCCTCCACTAAAGATGCACTGCTCAAACCTTGCTGCAGATGCCTTACATAAAGCGATAGAAGATTATCGTTTAAAAAAAGAAGGGATATCGGGACAGAAAGAACCAGAGAAATAAAATCAGATCCTGTTGAATTCCTTTTTTAGGAGACAATATCTGGACAGACCTGCAGAACTCAAAAAAGAATAAAGAATATTTTATAATAAAAGAATCCTGTAGTTAATTTTACATCAATACTGATAATTCTTTATTTGAGAACTAACCTTTGATCTCAATGATCTGAACCGGACAAACATCTGATGCATCGCGGACACAATCTTCTGATTCCGGTGCAGGCTCTCCCTCTGCAATACTACCATCCAGTCGATACTTTAGGATAATCTGGCTGAAATGATCGTCTGCGTTTTCCTCAAATATTTCCGGACAGGCATCCCAGCAGGATCCGCAGCTGGTGCATTCTTTGCGTTCAATTTTCACTCTCATGGATTATCACAGGTCAGAATTCCTGGAATTTGTGGCTGGATTATTCCTGAATTCTCATAAAATGGTCCTTTGCCAAATCACATTCAGGGCAGATCCAGTCTGCAGGCAGGTCTTCATACGATGTCCCTGGGAGAATTTCTCCTTTTAAATCTCCTTCGTCTGGATTATAAATATAACCACAGATTTGGCATTCATATCGAAACGTTTCATCTGTCATGGCATCCTCCGATATTATTGAACATGGGTCCTTACGGAGGAGAACTTATTTAACTATATTCTTGACTTTCAAATTTTATAATAAAATATATTTTATGACATTACACAACATTTATAATTTTGTAAAGCCTAACTAAATAATTACAGATCTATGCAGAAGCAAGAAGAGCATTTATTTTTGATCTTTGAGAACCTCATCAGGATCAAGAGTGAGTGTTCCTGTGGGATCTTTTCAGAATGCAGTTTATCAGATATTACCTTAAAGCAAATTCACTATCTGAAGACAATTTATCAAAATGGAGAAGTAACATTCAGCAGGCTTGCTGAAATTACCAAAAACTCAAAACCCACAATTACCGATATGATCAATAAACTGGTCAGAATGGATTGTGTTTACCGGGAACAATGTCCTGATGATGGAAGAATTTATTATATTCGTCTGACTGGAAGAGGAGAGATGATTGCTCGTGCTGAACAGAAAGCTTTGCAACAGGTAATTAAACGGTTAATTGATTCATTGGATGAAGATGAAATTAATGTTATTATTGAAATTCTGAAAAAAGTCAGATAATTTTTTTTATCTGATTAAATAGTTAGGTAAACCTAAACTAAAGATTCAAATGACAAATACAGACGTATTACAACCAGAAGGGAAAAGAGGTAATTATATATTGCCTCTTGTTGACACGGTTATATTCCCAAAAACGCGGACAAAAATCCTTGTAGATAAAGAAACAGGAGATATTCTTCAGAAAGAGATTAATCAGACAAATAACGTATACCCAATCGGGTTAACAGTAAAGAGAAATAGTGATCTTTTGGAAATATCAGAAGAAACTTTGTTTAAATGTGGTAATTTATTGGATATATCATTTATACACCCAACTGAAGATGGTTACCTTGTCGGAGCACAGGCAATAAGCAGAGTAAAAATTGATAACATTTTTAAACATGAGGGCCGGTTTTATGCCACATACAACCCCGTTTCAGACTTTCAGGATATAGATGAGATTGGTCAATATGAAATGATGGTTGAGATAAAAAAGACTATTCATGAGATAAGCAGCAACTTCCAAGGGTCGGATCACTATATCAAACCGGTTGATAAGATGGAGTCCATAGATCAAATCATAGGATTTATTATGCCGTTTATACCGGTATCCCTGGAGAAAAAACAGGCTCTCCTTGAGATCGATTCTCTCAAGCAGCGATATTTCATGTTTTTAGATATTCTGGCAGATCTTAAGGAGAATATCAACCTCCGGATCGAAATGACCAGGAAAGTTACTGAAAAGGTAACAAAGAGTAATCGGGAAGCTATTCTTCGGGAACAACTAAAAGTAATCCAGGAAGAGCTTAATGAAATTGAGGGTTCGGATTCTGTCTCTGGTGATAATGGATACCGGGAAAAGATTCAGCAATCAAAAATGCCGGAAGAGGTGAAAAAGAAGGCCTTATCAGAACTTAAAAAACTGGAAACAGGAGGTAGTCAGAACCATGAAAGCCCAGTTATCAGAAATTATCTCGACCTCTTACTTGAGCTTCCCTGGATGACGGAGGAGAAAAAGAGCATTGATATTGCGGCAACCCGTTCAATACTTGAGAATAATCATTACGGACTGGAAAAGGTGAAAGAGAGAATTATTCAGCACCTGGCAGTAATGAAATTAAAAAACGACAGACAGGGATCTATTCTCCTCTTCACCGGACCTCCGGGGACGGGTAAAACAAGTCTTGGAAAAAGTATTGCAGAGGCATTAGGCAGGGAATATGTTCGTGTAAGCCTTGGAGGAATGAAAGATGAAGCAGAGATCCGGGGACACCGCAGGACATATGTTGGAGCTTTGCCTGGAAGAATTATCCAGGGAATAAAGCGTGCTGGAACAAAAAACCCGGTCTTTGTTCTTGATGAAATCGACAAACTTGCATATTCCTACAATGGTGATCCGGCCAGTGCCCTTCTGGAAGTACTTGACCCGGAACAGAACAACAGTTTCTCAGATCACTATCTGGAAGTTCCATATGATCTTTCTGATGTCCTGTTTATCGCTACTGCGAATTCAATCTCAACAATTCCGGCACCACTCCTCGACAGGATGGAGATGATCGAAATATCAGGTTACACGAAACATGAGATGTTTGCTATTGGAAAATATCACCTGTTGCCTAAAACATTAGAAGACCATGGTCTTGATGAGGATAAACTCAAAGTAAAAGATGATACTCTTCTTCTGATTATTGAAAAATATACCAGGGAAGCAGGAGTCAGAGGGTTAAAAAAACAATTGAACCGGATTGCAAGATATGTCTCTGAAAAAATTGTATCAGGGAATTTGGATCAGCCATATGTCGTAAAGACTGATATGCTGACCGATATCCTGGGTAAAGAAATTTTCAGGCATGAAATAGCAAGAAATAAGCCTATGCCTGGTGTCGTTACCGGACTTGCGTGGACACCGGTTGGAGGGGAAATTCTCTTTATAGAAGGAACGTTTATGCCGGGTTCTGGAAAATTAACCCTCACCGGACAGCTTGGTGATGTTATGAAAGAATCTGCCAATATATCAATGAGTCTCATACGCTCACGGTTTGCACATACCGCAAATAATATTGATTTCATGGCAAGCGATGTTCACATTCATGTACCATCAGGAGCCACTCCAAAGGATGGTCCATCTGCAGGAATTACTCTCTTTACTGCCCTTGTATCTTTAATTACCGGAAAAACCGCAGACCCAAAACTTGCCATGACCGGGGAAATTACATTAAGCGGATCTGTTTTGCCGGTAGGCGGGATTAAAGAAAAAATACTGGCTGCTCACCGGGCAGGGATAACAAAGGTTATGCTCCCAAAAGAGAATGCAGCAGACCTTGATGAAATACCAGAAGATGTAAGAAATGAACTTGACTTTGTATTGGTAGAAACAATAGAAGAGGTCTTAAAAGAAGCACTTGATATCGATCTTCCCTGTCCTGTTTTGTATCACAAAGGGACTCAATGGATTCCAGCACCCAATCTTTGAATCCCGTATCCAGATATAATGGAATAAAATGGGAATCACCCCAATTCCTATACTTAATTTAAGTAATCAATGATGAATGATTAGAATGAATGATTAAAAATATCATTAGGAAAATTTGTACTTCTTTCAATTATTGTCATACGAAAAATACTTAATTATCTTGATGAAATTAAGAGCATCAGGAACTTAATATGCTAATCCCTGGAAAAATGATTACTGGGAAATTTAGAGCCATTAACACGGATAATTATATTATTTCAATTTTTGTTTCATAATTTGAGTTTTATGATACATTCTCATCAAAGTGAGCTTAAGCTAACCTATCGTTGATTACAACACTGATAGTATTACTAAAAATTAACACTCACAAGAGACAAAACAGAAACCTTTATATATTTTTGCGCGACCCTACGGTGAGCA
>Ga0074198_1001801_pt1 | contig 12979 bp, 14 predicted proteins | sample EPASupsiteSAE323_FD_64527 | JGI IMG/M metagenome (GOLD analysis project Ga0074198, IMG submission 64527) | Bioremediated contaminated groundwater from EPA Superfund site, New Mexico - Sample SAE3-23 | ecosystem: Environmental > Aquatic > Deep subsurface > Groundwater > Contaminated ...
TTGAAGAATTGTTTGAAGGTTCAATTAAAAGAATTGAGCCAGAAGAAGTAATAAAGGGAAGAGTGATAAGAGTATCTAACAACGAAGTTTTTGTGGATCTTGGGTACAAGGCCGATGGCATAATACCTTATGACGAATTCTCGGATAATCCTGAAGAAAAGCCAGCCGAGCTTTATAAAGCAGGAGATGAAATAGATGTCTTTGTTATAAAGATAAATGATGGTGAGGGAAATGTTCTTTTGTCTAGAAAGAGATTAGAGTATTTTAAAGGATGGGATAAAATCGAAGAAGCTTATAAAAGTGGAGAGTTTTTAAAGGGAATAGTAACTGAAATGGTTAATGGAGGAGTAATTGTTCTTGTAACAGGAATAAGAGTATTTATACCTGCATCCCAATTTTCGGACAAACCGGGTGCTGACTTACTTCAATACATAAAGAAATCAATAACCCTAAAAATAATCGACTTTAACAGGCAAAGGAAGAAGGTTGTTGGTTCTCATAGAGCTGTTTTGCAAAAAGAAAAAGAAGAGATGAGACAAAAACGTTGGGAGACAATAGAGGTTGGTCAAATAGTAAAAGGAACTGTAAGAAGGCTTTCTGATTTCGGAGCTTTTGTTGATATAGGTGGAATTGATGGATTAATCCATGTTTCAGAGCTTTCATGGGGGAGAATAAAGAATCCCTCGGAGGTTGTCACGGAAGGACAGGAAGTGGAAGTGAGAATAATGGATATAAATAAAGAAAATGGAAGAATCTCTCTCAGCTATAAGAAAACACTTGATGATCCATGGGAAACGGGGATAAAAAATTATCAGGTTGGTGATGTTGTCAAAGGAAAAATAGTGAATATGATGCCATTTGGAGCTTTTTTAGAGTTTGCACCGGGACTTACTGGTCTGATTCATATTTCCCAAATTTCAAACAAAAGAATCAGTAAACCGCAAGAGGTTCTTTCGCTTCAACAAGAAATCGAAGCTAAACTAACTGAAATAGATATTGAAAAGAAAAAGATTTCTCTTAGTATAAAAGAATTGCTTCCTGCAATTGAAGCTAAGACAGATGTATCAACTAAAAAAACTCAAGGGTCAGAGGAGGAAGATATTCCATCGGAGCACAAAGAAGAACTGAATCACACTTTAGGAGATATATTAGGAAAGTTTGATATGACGACAGCTATTACTAAAAAAGAAACATCTGCAATTGAAAAAGTTTCGGACAAAAAAGCAATTGAAAAGATATCCGATAATAAGGCTATAGAAAAGATAAGTACTAATACACTTGTTGCTGTTGAGAATAAATCAAAAAAAGTTGATGTAGAATAAAATACAACATATAAAATAAAGAGCTCCTGTTAGGAGTTCTTTATTTTATATCTTTTTGACAGGATGCCAAAAAGATGGTAAAATTATATAAATATTTGCATTTATAAATTATCCGATTGTTATATTCAATCAGGAGGGAAAGAGGTGAAAAAAGGAATATTTTTATTCTAGTTAATAATTTAGGGGATATAATTGGTTAATAATAAAAAAAGAAGAAACTATCGCACAACAAAGGTAACCATAAAAAATATTAATGGAGGGATTTGTTATGAAAATCCGGAAACCTTTAGTTGTAGTGATGCTAACTAAAAAACAACGGAAGTTTTTTAAACACATTGCAATACTTTTACTAATTGTATGCTTTATTTCTGTAAATACTGCTCCCGCAAATGCGTGTGCGCCTGCTATTACAGCTGGAGCGGCAGGAGGAGCCATAACGCTTGCTGCTATACCGGTAGCCCCGATTGTATTAGTAGGGGCAGCAATTGCTACAGGTGTTGGTTTAGGGTGGTACATTTATAAGGCTGAAACTGAAAACCGTGACCAAGAGGTGCCACAGAAGGCGCGGGATGTGGTAGACCAGATTGATAAAAATAATGGTCAAGCACCGCCTGGTTATAAAGGAGGACGGGAGTTTAAGAATTATGAAGGAAAACTGCCTGAGGGAACTAATTACCAAGAGTATGATGTCAATCCTGCACAGAAGGGAATCGCACGTGATGGGGAAAGAGTTGTGCTAGGAAATGATGGCTCGGCTTGGTATTCACCAGATCATTACAGGTCGTTTAAGCGTGTAAAATAAGGACGTAGAAGAGGGAGGAAAATAAAATGGAGGAGAAAATTAGGACTTATATCATAAGAAATGTTCAAACTGAATTAAACAGGATGTATTGTAAATATGATATCGTTTTTCATATAGATGGTAGAAACTGCAAAACTGTCGAGCAGGTTTTTACAGAATTCAAGAGAGTGTTGAAATTCCCGGAATATTTTGGCGGGAATTGGGATTCTTTTGATGAAGTGTTCAATGATGCGGAATGGGTATATGATTCCGGAAAAAGTTTTGTCATTTTTATTACAGATGCTGATAAGATATTGCAGGGAGATGAAGAAAACTTTAAAAGGTTTATGAGAATACTAACAAGTGCACCTAAAGAATGGGAACTAATAAACAAGAAGCGCGGTAAAATTATTTTTCATACTACACATAGAGAGTGTGAAGGATTCAAAAGGCGGATGGATTTTTAACGCAACTTTCAATGATGATTCATAAAATAAAAAACCTCTTTTAAAAGAGGTTTTTTATTTTATGAATCTACGTTATCAGCTACACCGTATATTTCTCTTCCTTTTATACCAGCTTTTGCACGTTCTTCTTCAACAAGTTTACTAAGCATTTCTTTAACATTGCTTGAATTCTTTACTTTTTGTATTTTAAATGTTCTATCACTTGAATCAGCTGTAAACAGTACTATTGTTCCAACACCGCAAGCTTTATCAAGAAGAGTTCTTATAAGCTTAAAATCGAGAATTCTGTAAAGAAGTATTTCATTTTCTTCAGTTGTAAAAAGGCCCTTTGAAATTAAGAGTTTATTGTCTCTAATTGAGTACTTTGTAAAAGTAATAGGCATTCCAAGTATTCGTTTTCTATCATGCCAGATAGGTTCAGTTGCAGAATTCATAAGAAAACCTCCAGATTTATCATTGTATAGGGACATTGCTTAAATAAAGCGAGTGCGTGTGTCCCTTTTCATTATATTATATTTATTAGAATATTGAAATACTGTATATTACAACAGTTAATAATTTGGATTTAGGTTCTACTATACGAAGTGTGAAAGCTCATACAAAATGTGATAAAATTCGAGTCCTAGCGAAAAAAATATGTATAAATATTTTATTATATGTTATAATTGGAATGGTACATATTGTATAGCACAAGATATTACGTAAACTTGTGTGGCGGGAGAAAAAAAGTGTATAATAACATAAGAAAAAGGTTTGGAGAGTTTCTGTGCTCGAAGAATCTAGTTACTAATGAACAGGTAGAAGAAGCTCTTACCTTTCAGGCTAACCACAAGGAACTAAAAATTGGTGAAATATTCTACAGGCTTGGTTTTCTTGATCAAGAACATGTACTAAAACAGCTGACTGAGTTTCTTGACAAGAAATATATCATGCTTGACGGTTTAGTGATGCCTGATGAATTATCTCAATTATTTTCTTTAGATTTCATGATCAAAAATAATTTTGCTCCATTTGAATTAAGTGGCAAGATTCTAAAAATTGCAATAGATGATATAAATAATTTCGAATTGCAGTCAAATATTGATTCAATTGCCCAAAGGAACAACCTTTCTACTGAATATTTCCTTACATTTATCAACCAAATAAGAAAATATCTTGATACAAATTTTATCGATCAGGTTTCTAGTGGTAAGAATATTCCTCAATTAGTAGACTGTATAATTGAAGAAGGAATAATTAGAAATAGCAGTGATATACATATTGAGCCTGTAACTAAAAACAAGGTCAGAATTAGATATAGAATTGATGGCCAAATGATTGTAAGTAAACTTGGAATTCCTAAAGAAGAATATGAAGAGGTTGTTTCAAGGATTAAGATATTGGCAAACCTCAATACTACAGAAAAAAGAAGACCGCAAGATGGGCATATTTCGGATTTCAAAGCCAAAAACGCGGACTTGTTTGATATAAGAGTTTCTATAGTTTCAACAGCCCATGGAGAAAAAGTAGTTTTAAGGTTGTTAAATAAAAATGAACAAATAAAAGAATTAAAGGAACTTGGTTTTAACGATTATCAAGTATCGGTTATTAAAAACAATATTAGACATAAGAATGGAATAATCTTTGTAACCGGTGCTACAGGGATGGGAAAATCAACAACTCTTTATACAACTCTGCATATCTTGAATCGCATTTATTCAAATGTAATTACATTAGAAAACCCAGTGGAAAGAACCATTGAAGGTCTAAATCAGATAAGTATAAACGAAGCTATTGGGATTACATTTTCCAACACCTTGAGAACTGTTCTTAGACAAGACCCTGATGTAATTATGGTTGGGGAAATAAGGGATAAGGAGACCTTGTCAATTGCTTTGGAAGCAAGTATGACAGGGCATCTTGTTTTAACAACACTTCACACGAACTCCGCAGTTCAGACAATTGATAGGGTAAATTCGATGGGCATAGATATGTATAATTTTACTGCAAGCTTACTTTTGGTTGTATCTCAGAAATTAATAAAGAAACTGTGCCATTCTTGCAAGATAGCGTACTCACCTAATGGTGAAGAGCTTGAATATATTGGTGATGTTATAAAAGAACCAATTGACAAAAATCTTAAGCTGTACAAAAGTGTTGGGTGCAGCAAATGTAATAATGGGTATCTAGGAAGAGAAGTGGTTTGTGAACTGTTTGAAAAAGATGATAAAATAGAAAAGCTTCTTCTGAACAAAGCGTCGTCTACTGAAGTACAGGCATATCTTAAGACAATAGGTTTCAAAAATATCAAACATCATGCAATACAAAAAGTTTTAGACGGATTAACCTCGCTTGATGAAGTGAAATCAATATTTGCGGAATAGGCATACTGCTAACCTGAAACAAGCTAAGGTGAGGTTGAATAATATGAAGAGTAATTCTGACAAAAAGGTAAAAAATCTCATAATTAAAGTAATTATTTGTGCAGTTTTTATTGGACTAATACTACTTATTGAATCTAGTTTAGGCTATTCAAGGATACCTTTTAATAGAATCACTGTAAATGAAACAAAGGAAAATATGAAATTAAAAATAAAAAAAGTAACCGATATGAACCGAAAAATCTTAGAAATCAGCAAACGTACCCCTGAGCTTGTTAATAAAGCTGATAAATTGACCAATGATGGAATTGCTTCGATAAACAGAAAAGAAGAAAGTATAATAGACATACCATCAATATTTGTTTATTTAGAACAAACTGGTAAAAATGTGGGGGTTACTGTTAAAAATATTGAAATACCAGGACTCGGAGAGGCTGGTAAATCTTTAGACACGGTTCAGCAAAAAAATACCGGGCAGAAATTAGTTATTACAGCAACTGGTTCATATAAAAGCTTTTCTGATTATATTAGAGAGATCCAGATTAACACAAAAGAAAAGATTACTGTTAATGGATTTAATTTTAACAGTGTAGATAGTACTATGAATACAGGAAGCATGGAAATAGAAATATCTCTTTAAAGGGATGGTATTTTTGAAAAAAACAGTAGGTTTGGATATTGGAAAAGGTGCAATTCAAATTGCGATACTAAAAAATGATAAATTGGTAAAAACCCATATAATTCAGGTTGTAGAGAATGATTCCACGCACATTCTACAGCAACTTAAACGTTTCTTAAAAATCAATAATGTTAATTCTGCTAAAGTAAATGTTCTTATAAAGGATTATAGGACTAAACGTATTAAAATTGAGAGGTTAAGAGGCAAGGATTTAAAGAATGCGCTTCTTTTCGAGAGAGAAGAGAAAATAGGTACAACTGAAATACTTGGAGAGAACTATAAAGATAATCACATAATACAAAAGAGTACAAATAATGCACTTGATATACTTCTCACGGTTGTAAATAACGACGAAATAGAAACTTTAGAATCTTTTCTACGTGAGATTGGAATTAAAGATGTAAATTACTATATGGAAGGTTTCATTTATAACGATATTTCTCCTGATAATTCAGTAATAGTGGATATAGGCTATAGTAGTATTCAGGTAATGTTCTTTGACAGGAAAAAGATTGTAAAGACAAGCCTTATGAAAAAAGGCATATCTGATATTATTGAAGAATTGAAAGATAAGGTTGATTCCAATATAAAATTTAAAGATTTTATGAAATTTACCTTGGCAGATCAAGATGATGAAAAATACGATATTGTTACTTCGAAATTAGGGCTGTATGCAGAAAATATAATTAACGGTATTAATACTTTTGCTAGAGAAAATTCAAAGAATTTAAAAAGTATGAATATCTTTTATACAGGAGGTATCTTCTCAATAAGCGGGATGGCAGAATACTTTAATTACCTGATGGGAGTGGAAGGCAAGATTCTGAAGGTATATGGAGGTAAAGAGGAACCTTTGTACAATAACAGCATAGCGCTTGCTTATAAAGATGGTGAAAAAGGTAGGATAAGTCTTGGTTTGCCTGATTTAATAAATAAGATAAGCAAAGCTGCTTCATACGTAGCGCTTATACTGACAATATTTGTTTTAATCGCAGGGGCATACAGATATTATGAGTATTATACGGCTTCAAATGAGAACCGAATTGTAGAAAAAGCATACACAGATAAGAAAAAAGTATATGATTCAATTTCCGCTGATTATAATAGAATGGCAGAGCTTTTAGGAACTAATCAAGATGTAGAAAGCAAGAATGCTAAAAAATTGAGTGATATTCTAGAATTTATTGAGACCAATATATCAGATGATATATCAATTAGAAAATTGGAAATGAATTCAAATAAGACATTTATTATTGACGGTTCTACAGATAACTACACAAATTATGGGATATTTTGCACACAATTAAGGAAATTGTTTTCAGACTGTAAAATAAAAACTATAGATAAAAGTAGTGATAAGACTGTGGTGTTTAGATTGGAGTGTAGGTTTTGAAAATAGCTCAAAAAGGAAGTACTCTTCTTGAAAATATAGTTTCAATGGGAATATTATGTATTTATCTAGCTGTTGTAATGAGTTTGACAAATAACCTTTTGTATCAGCAGAAGATTTATAACGATAGTATAAAGATGAATGCATTAATCCAAAATTCTGCAGAGGAAATTCTGAACAAGAAATTTGCAGAGATTGTTGCCGGAACAACAAATGATGTAGTAGAGGGGTTTAATAGAACTGTTGTTGTTACTGAGAATTCAGATTTAAAAGAAATAGATATAAAAATATTTAACTTGGAAGGAGAGATGAATTTAACTGTTGAGAAAGGATTAGATATAAACCTATAGATAAATCAGTGAACATAAGAGGAGGATATTATAATGTGTAGAGAGAAAAAAGGTATTGGGATGATTAAAAACGAAAAAGGTTTTACATTGATGGAACTGATTATAGTTATGTCAATTCTGGCTGTATTGGTTACATTGGCCCTGCTTTATTATGGAAACGTTGGGCAGGATGCTTACAGAAATGCATTAATGGCTGATTTAAAAGCTGTTGATCAAGCTGCAGCATTGTATGAAAATGAGTATGGGGCTTTGCCCGTAGTTGAGTCCGCTATAATTGACCTCGAGGATAAAACAACCGGAAACGCAAATGTACCGGCTACATTAAAGGTAAATGGAGCAATAGATGCGTACACAATTGATTCAACCAATGCTAACTTTATGTCTTATATCAAAAAAACTACGTATCTACTTAAAGGTATTGACTCTGGCGATACCAGAGGAGCCGGCAAGCTCTTCTATATTAATGCAGCGGATGATGTTGCAACTGGAGATTTAGATGCGTTATGTACTGGTACCACTATTATTTTAAAAACGAGTGGATCTGCAACAGATGATCTTTATAATGGCTGTACTATTAATATTACTTCAGGGACAGGGGCCGGTCAGTCAAGGGTGATTACAGATTATGTTGGGGCTACAACAACGGCAACTATAAGCAGTGCTTTGGTAACAAATCCTGCTGAGGATGATGATTATGTAATTAAACCACCTGTAAAAGCTGGAGATATCGTATTTGTTCAAAGTGCTACAACAGATAAGTTAATAATAAAAGACGCAGCTAATGCAGCAATTTATAAGTATTAATTATTATTTAGAAATTATTTATACTTAATTTACAACATAATTGAAACATTGAAATACTAAGGAGGAGCCTTTATGTTTACAATCATTAAAAAGGAGATGATAAACCAAAGACTAAATAATTTGAGGCATAATAGAAACGGATTTACATTGATGGAGCTAATAATTGTAATGACAATCCTTGCAATACTTGTAACACTTGCTTTGCTTTACTATGGAAATGTTACTGATGAAGCATATAGAGATGCCATTCTTGCAGATTTGAATCAGACTGACAAGGCAATAGCCTTATATGAAAAGGAATACAATGCCCTTCCAATGGTAGAAACAACGCCAATAGATCTTGATGATCAAATTGACGTGGGCAATGATAATGTTCCTGATATTATAAATGAAAATAATGGGATAGTTACAGGGTACACCGTTGATAGGGCAAATGCTAATTTTCTGAAATACATCAAGAAAACTACATTTCTATTTAAAGGGCATGATGATGGTGATACGAGAGGAGCAGGAATGCTTTACTATGTAGCTGTTGCAGATATTATTGATTCAGGTACGGCAAGCGCTGGAACGGCTAATACGATAGATTTGGCAGATGCTGGACGTGCAGATGACTATTACAATGACTGCGTGATTTCTATAACCGGAGGCACAGGTGTAGGCCAATCAAGGACAATTACTAATTTTGTCGGAGGCGTAAACGATACTGCTACAGTTAGTCCTGACTGGGTAACAAACCCAGGAGCCACAAGTACTTATGAAATAAGACCTCCAGTGAAAAAAGGAGATTTGGTTTTTGTACAGACTGCAGTTACTGATAGGTTGATTATCAAAGATGAGAACGGGAATGCCATATACAAATAATAGTTGAGTAATAAACTATCCCCTCTCTTATATAAGGGAGGGGAAAATTGCTTTTCTTCTATACTTGCAACGGGAACAAATTTAATAAGGAAGCAAGTATAACTGCACTTAGCGGTTCGAAAACTATCGTTTTCTCACCGAGTGCAGTATATATTTTCTAAAGATATATTTGACTGATTGAGGTTATTAATGTGAAAAATATTCAGATTAAAAAAAAGGTAAAATCATCAGAACAATATGGTATGACACTATTGGAATTAGTTGTTTCATTAGGAATTTCTGCCATTCTTGTTACAGTAATTGTGGCTTTCTGTTCCAATATTGCATTTCAATACAAGGAACAAAAGCTGGTGCTCGATTCCAGTTCGAAAACAACATACCTATTACAGGTATTTGATGCTATAAAACAAGGTACTTCAGTTCGAGTCAGGTCTGATAATAAAGCTATTGAAGTATTAAACGACAGTAGTTCTCCCACCACGAAAACAATATATTACGAGCTTGAAAATGCTGTTTATAAAGATGTATACGAGGATTCCCAATATATAAATTCGATTGTTATAGCAAACAATTATTCTGTTGATTTTTCACTAGAAAGTGATTCTTCATATTTAAGAGAAATTCTTAAGATAGTGATAACAGATTCAGCAGGAATAAACTGGGAAAGAAAAATTTCATTAAGGGATTGTGATATTGTTGAGACTTATTGATTATTTTTCATGTAAAGGTAAATTATTAAAAAGATTGAATAACCAAAAGGGCAGTACATTTATTCTAATTCTCATGACTTTTTTACCTGTGTTAATTGTTTTGACATATTTGGGGTTACAATTCAGAAATACAAGCAATGCTTTTATGGAATTAAGAAACGATAAACAGGCTTATTACGTTGCAGAAATGGGGATTGAGAGATACAAAAACCAGGTTGTTGGAGATAATGCCTACGCTGATGTTATGAATTTCTCTAAGGTTATTGGAAGTGAAACGTACAGCGTTGAAGTTACTTCGTCAAGAATTAGCAGTGGAGAATCAGAAAAGATAAAAATAATAAGTACAGTATTAGATTTAAATATCTCTACCGAAAGAACAATTAGTATATCAAGATTCTAGTCGAAAAAAGTGAGGCTATCTTTATGGCTTTTTACAAGTACAAGGTTAGGAAAAATGGAAAAGTATTAAAGGGCATCGAAGAAGGTGTCGTGAATGAAATTAGGAAAAAGTTCATTGATGATGACCATGTAATAATTATGCTTGAAGAGGTGAAAAAGAAAGACTCTAGCAAAATTGTTTTCAGCTTTACTAAAAGAATCAGGAACGGAAAGTTGGCCGAATTCTGCTCACAGTTTTCAATATTACTTGAAGCGGGAATGAATGTTTCCAAAAGCATAGAGATTCTTGAAAACAATGAGATGGATGCTATTTTTAAAAATATATTAAATGAAATAAAAACTGAAATCAATAAAGGGATATCACTAAGTGAGTGCGTAAAAAAAAGAGGAAACGAATTTCCGGATATTTTTGCTATGGCTTTGAAAACGGGAGAATACTCAGGGGATATGGCAGGAGTTCTAAAGGAAATGGCAGAATATTTTGAAAAAATTGATATGAACAAGGCAAAGCTGATAGGCATTTGTGCATACCCGGCACTGCTCTTGTTATTTTTGTTTGCAAATCTCATAGTGATGTCAATTAAAGTCGTTCCAGTATTCAAAGACGTATTTTCGGAATACGAAAAAACTCTTCCATGGAGTACAAAACTTATATTTGCTGTATCTGATATAGTTAAGAATAATTATATTCTGCTTATAATTCTAGTAGTCTTAGCAATATTACTTTTGATTATTGGACCAAGAAATAAAAAAATAAAAAGGATTTTAGACCTTGCGATTTTAAAGATTCCAGTAATGAATAAATTAATAATCGATAATTCAGTTGGAGTTTTTCTGAAAAGCCTTAGCCTCTTGCTTAAGAGCAGGATGACCTTAATAGAATCCCTCGAGCCAGCAATTAACACTATCCAGAACAGCGTAATAAGAGAGAGCATAAAAGCGGATACAAAAGACATAACGACAGGGAAACCTCTTTGTGAATTGATACATGATAATATATATATTAAAAATATTGCTAAAACTTTGATAGAAACAGGTGAAAATTCAGCCGAACTTGACGTTACGATCCAAAAAGCAGTTATATATTATGATAGATATTTAGAAAAGAAAATGGATATGGTGACACGGCTTATTGAACCGGCATTTATTCTAATATTCGGCCTAATAATTGCTTTTGTTGTTATTTCCATGTCGTTACCGATATTTAAAATTTCAAGTGGTTCAATTATGAAATAGGGTTGAGGTGTTCGGATTTGTATTCTTTAAAAAGAGACAGTGGTTTTACTTTATTGGAATTATCAATTGTTATTGTAATTCTGGCAATACTTGTATCAGTTGCTGTTATTAATTATTCAGGAATTCAGGATGAAGCCCAAAATTCCGCTATGAAAGCTGATATTGCAACACTTCAAAATGCGTTTTCCTTAACTTCCATTACAAACAGTAGTATCGGAAAAGATGAGCTTGCATCAGGCACTATTATAAATGCATTAACAGATATTGATGGAAAAGTTGTAGACGCTAATGCTTTAAAGCTATATTCCATAAATAGCAATATTGAAAGATATTATAAAAAGCTTAATAAAAATCTGGATGATTACGTAATCGATAGCGCAGACAACGTATACTACAAGGGAGTCTTCAACGGTGCTTTTGAGAACATAACTGAAGAAGATCTTGAAAATGATATAGGAACCGCGGTTACAGAAAAAACTATAACTGGCGATTCAATAACGCCAAGATACAAACATACGGCCGTAAGGTATGGCAATAAAATGATAATCTTCGGTGGAGATGATTGGGCAGGTAATAAAAATGACTGTTATGAGGTTGACTTAAATTCGTACGTTTCAACAAAAAAAACATTAACAGGAAGCACGATTCCTATAAGGGTATGGCATTCTGCAGTTGTGTACAATGGCAAGATGATAATATTTGGAGGTTTGGATGGCGTAAATATTTTAGGTGACTGCTATGAAGTTGACTTGGAGACCTATGATGTTACTCAAAAGACCTTGACAGGTGATACAGTATCATCCAGATGGGGACATTCAGCGGTGGTATATGACGGAAAAATGATAATATTCGGAGGAGAGGGGTCAGGGGGACGGACAAACGATTGTTATGAGGTAGACCTTAACAGCTATGTTGTTACGGAAAAAACTTTAACAGGTGACGGAATATTAGGAAGAAACTATCATTCGGCCGTTGTTTTTAATGGGAAGATGTTTATATTCGGAGGGTATAATGCTGGATTTCTGAATGATTTCTATTCATTGGATTTATCAACCTATGAACTAACAAGTGAAACTATTACAGGAGATTCCTTACCGACAAATCATATGCATAGGGCGGTAGTATACAATGGTAAAATGATAGTATTTGGCGGAAGAGGAGAGAGTGGGTATATCGGTGATTGCTATGAAGTAGATTTATCTACTTTTAACGCTACAAAGAAAAATCTGGTGAATCCTCCTAGTGTAAGAGAGTCACATTCGGCAATAATGTATCTTAATAAGATGATAATATTTGGTGGATATGATGGAACAACATTGTTGAATGACTGTTACGAAATACAATAAAAAGTATTTTTCCCTTGGAGGGCGATATGTTGAAAAAGCTTTTACTAATTGTTTTCACATTATTAATTATGCTAGGTTACTTATTCTTTACTAGTGAAAGGGTAGATATTGACCAAAGCATTTTGGTTCAAGCAGGTGATAGCGCTGTAGAAAAGAAGCTGCAGGCTGATTTGGCTGATCTTAAACAAAAAGTAATATTGCCAGTAGAAAAAAGAAACTCATATATATTAGATTAACAAAAAATTGATTCATACAAAAACTCCTTACAGTC
>Ga0074198_1001804_pt1 | contig 12973 bp, 10 predicted proteins | sample EPASupsiteSAE323_FD_64527 | JGI IMG/M metagenome (GOLD analysis project Ga0074198, IMG submission 64527) | Bioremediated contaminated groundwater from EPA Superfund site, New Mexico - Sample SAE3-23 | ecosystem: Environmental > Aquatic > Deep subsurface > Groundwater > Contaminated ...
CCACCCGCAGGCCTGAAAGGATCTCTTGCAGGGGAGAAGCGCGGTGGGAGTAGTAGAGCCGCTTGAAGGCCTCCGCTGGGGGCGTGCGGGCCAGCAGGATCTCGCCTCCCGCCCGCTCCACTAGGCCAATATCTTGCAGGCCGGTGATGATGCGGGAGATGGAGCCTTTTACGAGGCCAAGCTCTTTATGGAGGCCGCTGGGATGCATTGGCTCTTGGGAACGGGTGATGAGGATCAGGGCGCGGACTTCGTTCTCGCTGAGATGCATTCTCTTAATATAGAGTGAATTAGGTATATATAATCATCTTTCTATTAAGAGCTTAGTTCATAGTCTTATGTGCTACAAGTATCTTGATCTTCTAAGAAGTACACATAAGACAGCATGAACTCCGAGGCCCTTAAGAAGAGGCTGGAAGCGCTCCGGGAGCAGAGAGCCGGGATTGACCGCGCCATCGAGCAGCTCGAAGCTCAGCTGGAGGCCCAGGAATGGGCCGCGAAAAAGGGAGCCGAGGTCCTGGAGGTCGAGCCTGCCAGGGGCGGGGGGTCTTATGTGCTGCAGAAGGTCAGGTGCGGGAAGAAGACCTGTCACTGCGCCAAGCCGGGCGGGGAGCTGCACGGGCCGTACTGGTATCTGTTCACGAAGACAGGCGGGAAGACGAAGAGCAAGTATGTGGGGAAGAACAGGGCTGCTAGAGCGTGAGGAGGACCGTCTTATGTGTCCATGAGGAGATGTTCAAGAGTGTATTGTATTACACATAAGATTCGTTCAGCCGCGTTACTTGTATCATAGGGAGCAAAGCTTGCGGCATTCAGCCAAATGGAGGGCCTGCACACTGCCTGACGGCTCTAATAGAGGCTGCAAGTCTAAACCATCAGCAGGTGGCATCATTCTTGCAGCAATGGATTAGGTACTCGTAGCCTATATACCCCAGAATTCGTTTCTTCTGATCTCCGATCAATTCTTCTTCCTTCGACAGAATCTCCTCAATCAGAGATAAGATATCGGCCTCTCCATTCCAGTTGTTCGTGAGGATTTCTTCAGAACCTAGTTCCGTCCGAACCAAATCTGCAACGAATGCAGAAAGAAAGATGTCGTCCACATAGCCGTAAGGGCCGTGTAACTCCTCTGGGATGATATCGTTGGGCAAGATGAAATAAGCAATGGCAGAGATGACCATCGGCCTTAACCGAATCGGCAATATGGGATCATCGAGCATCTTTGTTAAGAGCCGGTAAAGCTCCGGTGCCTGATATATCAAGTCGTCGTGGCGGCCTTCATAGGCAGATATTTGCTTTTCAAGCAATTTATCAAATGAATTCAAATATTATCCCTCTATTTTGGCAAATGGACAGATATCTCTAAATTCTTCACAAGCTGAACAGTAAGAGTAATTCGGCAAGAAGTCTCCCTTTTCTATTTGATTCAGAATATCTGTCAGCCTTGACGTCGCCTTTGCTTTTCGGTCTTCTGACCAAACGGTTGAGTACTGCTTCCCGTCACCTAAGAAGTGAACCGTCGTCTTCTCCACCTTAAGACCCAAGCTCTCCTCAGCGCCAAGAGCATAAAGATCAAGCTGAAGATCGATTCCTTCTTTTTTCAGTTGATCGGCCTTTGAGGTCTTGAAGTCCACAATATCTATGCCCTCATTTTTCTCTCGTCTCAAAAGATCGATCTTGCCCAGCATCACTTGATCCAGCAAGGTAAAAGAAAAGCTGGTTTCAGCTCGAACAGCCGCGGAGAGGCTGCTTTCGTGCTCCCCTACATATCTGCTAAGCTGTTTTATTGCAGCTTTTTTAAATTGCTCTTCCCTCTCCCGCTTGGTGCGACGATTTGAAACCCATGTCAGAGAAACGATAGCCGGCACGTCTTCTTTTCCCGATATCCTGCCTTCTGCAGCTCTTATGTGGATCTCCTGCAAAGCCCTGTGGACATTGGCACCGTATCCCACGGGGTCCAGCCAGGGAGGCCTGAATCCATAGACCACCGCAAGCTTGTAGCGCATGGGACATTGCAAGAAGTAAGCAAGCTGACTAAAGCTATGCCTTGGCCTGGGACCGTTCTGTATCTTGCCTTTGCTTATTACCGTTTCCACATAAGCATTGGCGAGATCGGAGATGGCCTGAAGGTCTTCCCCAAACATCTCTTTGACAAAGGGACTGGGGCCGCCTCCACGCTTATTAACCACATCAGCGGTGCCCACGAGCAATAGATCTCGGGCTCTGGTAGCGGCGACGTAGAATAGCTTCCTTTCATCAACCATATGCGGGTCTTCAACCTCCGGTTTGCCACTGGCCCGCAGCTTATAAGGAATCTCATATGGGTCCTTGCGTCTACTTGTAGGAAGCCTTCCGTTCATGGCTGAGCCTATAATGACCACGGGAAACTCCAAGCCCTTGGCCTGGTGGATAGTCATTATCTGGACCGCTTCCTCTTCTGGCGGAATGGAAACCTGGTTCATTCCGCCCTCTTTTAAGAGCTTGAGGTATTGAAGGAAAGGATAATGGTTTCTTGTTTTTCCGTATTCATCCCAGGAAGCTACGATATTGCTCATCTGTCCCAGATTAAGAAGGGCTAACAGATCCCGTTCCTGCTCGAAACGAGATACGCATCCTGTGATGGCCAATAGTTGATAATAGACTTCCAGCAATGAGTGGTGCATCTTGCTTTGCACTTTCTGTTTGAGTTCAAGAAGGCCGAGAAGCTTCCTGCGATCGTCCTGGTCCTCGACTCCTATGGACTTCAGCCCCTCATCTGTGGCCACGCTCAGAAGATCTTCCTTGAATTCCTGAAGTGCATGCCGAGTTTGGCCGCTAAGCCCCACAAGCGGATGGCGAATATAATGGTCTCCCCAGGGCTTTGAAGCCCCCAGAAATATGAGAAGCTCATAGATGCCAGCGATATCTCCTCTCTCGAAAAAGCTGCCATCTCCCGTTACATGGCAGGGAATTCCCGCTTCAATAAAAGCATTGACGTAAGCTCCGGCAGCGGATTTAACGCTCCGAAGGAGAAGGGCGACATCGCCGTAGCTGGCGATCTTGCCGGCCTTATGAAGGCTTTCGATAAGCTCCACCGCAGCCTCGGCCTCCTCCGTCGTAGTATGCCTGTAGACCATGAGGACATCGGTCTTGCCGTCACGAACCGCCTTGAGGTCCTTGGGTATGCGGGCGGGATTGTTGACTATGACCTGCTGAGAGTACTTGACAATTGGGTTCAGGCTTCTAAAGTTATGTTCCAGCTTGATCTCCCTGGCGTCGGGATATCGACCGCGAAAACCGGCTATGTTCTTCACAGTAGCTCCGCGGAAGCGGTATATGCTCTGATCGTCATCTCCAACAACGGTGAGATGCCCTCCGTCAGCAGCGAGGAGGGAGAGCAGTTTATCCTGGGCGGCGTTGGTGTCCTGGTACTCGTCAACCAGGATCTCCTTGTAGTTCTCCCGGCAAGCGGCAAGAACTTCGTTATCCTGCAACAGCTCCAGCGCACGGCACTGCAGGATGGCAAAGTCCATCAACCCTTCTTCTTTCAGAAGGTCCAGATAGCGAGAATAGGATTCTGCCACCACTGCTCGCTCCTTCCACAGGTCCACCTCATCGAGACAGCAGCAGGCTGAGTTCTCATCGCACCAGGATTCAAGCCTGGAAGGCTCGACCATCTCCTCTGTGGCCAGGTTGAAGGAATGTATTACGCCTCGGAAGAATTGGTGGGGTTGTCCCTTAACGATCTCATCCAGGCCCAAAGCCTTTCGATTGGCATATACGAACGATAACTGTTCCATCTCATCAAGGATGCGGAAATCGCCGGAGACACTCTTTGGATAACGACGCAAGATCTCTGCGCAGAATGAATGAAGCGTGGAGACCTGCATCAGCTCGACGTTCACTTCTGGGAGCTTTTGCTGGATGCGATCCTTCAGCTCCAGAGCGGCCTTATTGGTGAAGGTTGTCACCAGCATGTTCTCTGGATGGGCATCTCCGGATAGGATCAGATGAGCCACACGTCTCGACAAAACTTCTGTCTTGCCAGATCCCGGACCTGCAACAATTAAGAGAGGACTACCTCTATGAAGGACCGCTTCTTCCTGCGGTTTCAAGAGACCTTCAAGGAGCTTTTCAGGTGTATTAACCATTGAACCGCTTCCCTAAGCTATCATGGCAGGATAGCTGCGACTTTTTTAGATGCTGTAGTACTTATGCATCCATCGTGGCATTAAAATCTTAAATGTATTGATCAATGAAGAGTTTTCTCATTTACGAAATTTTTCGTACAAGCTTTCCTGGCACTCATCCTCCAGCTCCGAAACCCTGTCAGTAATGGGCACCTGCGCCATTACAGAATCCAAGAGGAGATGAAGACCTCTTGAACAGAATGTGGTAATCCCGCAGAACTGCTCGATCTCGTATTCACTGTAGGGGCTGAAGTATACGATAAGCCACATGGATGAACATAATAGATTAAAATATCAAGGATAGAAATTCTTTTTCTATAGCAAGATATAAGCAATCTAATATGAAGGCTATGTTGCTCAGGATAGCTATAGATTCAACCTCCGGCGGGGCTCTTGGGCCAATTTTCGAGGATGGATCATTTGAGTACATCCCCATACCAGAAGGATTTGATTCTAAAGAGACAAGGACTTATAGAAAAACAATCGGGAGATGTGGCGAACCCCTCTCAACATTCCTGCCAAGATTTATTGCAGATAGCGCAATCCATTATGATCCTGAGTTTGAGACTTGCACATATGGCGATCCGACTACCAAGAGAGGCCGTTTATTGAGGCTTGAACAAGGAGATCTTTTGTTATTTTATGCAGGCTTATCACCTTATAAAAATAACAAATTTGAAAAAGCATTGTATATAATAGGATTTTTTGTCGTGGAAAAAGTCTTGGATTTTAATAAAATACCTTGTGACGACTGGGAAGCATATTACAATCTATATTCGAATAATGCTCATATAAAAAGAGAAGAGGACCCAGTTGATTTAGTTATTGTGATTGGCAATAAAAATCAAAGTAAACTTCTCGACAAGGCAATAAGAATTAGCCAAAAAAGATTAAACAAAGAAGGAAGAGCATACCATGCAGTTTCTGATGAAATGGAAAAACTATTAGGCATTTCTGGTTCCATACAAAGAAGTAGCACCCCCAGAGTGATTGAAGACGAAAATTATATAAAGAATATTAAACAACTTTTGGCACTATATTAGAGGATAGGCAAGAGATACAGTTTCTCATAAACGTATATTGCATCTCGTTCCGAGGGCCTCCGAGGAGAGGTTGGAAAACGCAGAGGTCCAGAAGCGGACCGAGAAGAAGGGAGCTGAGGACGAGCGGATTTCCTTTGCCCAAAGCGAGATAAAGAAGCAATATCCAAAGGGATAATCAGATGGACCACGAATCAATCCTCCGCCTCATAGCCGAACTGCGCCGCCGCCACGGAGAGCTCGAGGGCGTGGAAGCCAAGGCCGCCCACACAGGCACCCCTGCCGACCTCTTCAAGCCCCTTTCCGCCTTCGCCAACCGGCCAGGCGGCGGGGTCCTGCTCTTCGGCCTGGACGAGGACGCTGGCTTCAAGGTCGTGGGCGTGGGCAATCCCCGCAAGCTGCAAGAGGACTTAAGCGGCCTGGCAGCCCAGATGGAGCCGCCCCTGCGCCCCAGCTTTTCCGTGGAGGAGATCGAAGGAGGAACAGTGGTGGCCGTAGAGGTCCCGGAGATCTCCTACGACCAAAAGCCCTGCTGCCACCGCCCGCATCGCCTGCAAGAGGGGTCCTTCATTCGCGTGGGGAACTCCACGCGCCGGATGAGCGACTACGAGATCTACAGCTTCATAAGCTCCCGCACGCAGCCGACGTTTGATGAGGAACCTGTACTCCGGGCCACTCTGCAGGACCTGGACAGAAGCAAGCTGGAGGAGTACCTGGCGCGGAGAAAGGAGGCGCGGCCCAATGCCTCTTACTGGAATCTGCCTTTTGAACAAATTTTGAAGCAGCTCCAGATAGTCGCTGAAGTTGATGGCGTCCTGCATCCTACACTTGCCGGGCTGCTGATGTTCGGCGTTTATCCCCAGATCTTTGAGCTTCAGCTCTTCATAGCTTATCTGCAATTTTACGGCACCACGACGACAGAGGAAGCCCCATCAGGAGAGCGTTTCCTGGATAACCGCAAATTCGAGGGCACGATAAAAGAGATGATCGACGGCGCCGTATCCTACGTGATGGCCGGTATGCGCAAGGGCAGCCTTATACGGGGCGTCACCAGACAGGACATTCCTGAATACCCGGAGGTGGCCCTGAGAGAAGCCATAGTCAATGCTGTAGCCCACCGGGATTACAGCCCGTTTGTGCGCGGTAGCCATATCCAGGTGCGGATGTTTGCCGACCGCCTGGAGGTTGAGAACCCAGGCGGACTCTACGGCAGAGTGACGGTCGATAAACTGCAGGAAGGGCAGTCTACCAGGAACCGGCTGCTCATGCATCTGATGGAGGATGTCCACCTGGTGGAGAACAGGGGCAGTGGCATAGATGCCATGCTGGATGCGATGCAGAAGAGGGGGCTGCCAGCGCCGGTGTTCGAGGACAAGAGGACGGCGTTTCTGGTGAGGTTCTATCAGGTGATGCCTGCGGAGTTTTCGGAAGAGGAGCAAAGAGTCCTTGCTTACGTAAAGGAGCATGGCTCTATAAAAAGGGCTGAGGCTCAGAAGCTGCTTGAGGTTAGCGATAGAAGGGCAAAGTACGTACTTGAGAAGATGGAGAAAGCAAGACTCTTGCACCAAGAGGGGCGACAGAAGGGCGCACGTTATCTGTTGCTCTAAATATGGACAATTTATGGACAGGAGATTATTGTCCATAAAATCTCATTATTTCTTCCGTGGCCTTGCGGCATCTGGGCCGGATGGCGGGGGAGATGGGTAAGTAAATTCAATTGGAGAAAATTATTAAAAAGGATGGCGAACGATTGCTAGTATCATGAGTTCTGATCGTCATCCTCAATAGGTTGATAGTTATCGCTGAATGGCTGGAAATCCCCACCACAGATTGATTCTATTAGCTTTTTGAGTCTTTCCCTTCTGTCCAAGATAAAATCATTCCATTTATCTTCGCTCAAATACTCTGGATTTATTTCATGAGATGCTAAGATGCTATCATACTGCTGAGCGCCAAGCTTGTTTCTCCATTCCGTCACATATTTCGAAGGAAGCTTTCCGCTAATGCTTCGGTTGGCGGCGGCACTGATAAGGGTCTTGTTTATGATCGAGTCTGCCCTGGGGTCCATGATAGGGACCGGAAGCTGTGAGAGGGCATTCCATGGAAAGATATGATGGTGATCTTGCCCTAAATCATGGAAGAGGATCACATTAAGCCCACCACCTCCACTGAAATCCTGAGCCCCGTTTTGAGAAAGCAGGCAAAGGACCCCTTTATACATGGCGTTCCTGATCGACGATATCTCTTGAAGAGAGTCAGACCGAAAGATGAAGGTTCTGACTGCATCCGGCTCAGCTCCATCATTGACCCAGTTGATTACCTGTTCGAAGTCCAAGGCTGAATATGTTTCAACAGGCCCACTATACCTTTGGCTGAAGACACTGCACCAGTACCACCTCTTGATCTTTGGCCAGGCGGCCTTAGCACCCACTTCGCCCTTACGATTCCTAATATCTGCAAAGATGGCGCTGAGAGGAATGATCATTGTGGTATAAGGAAGAATCCTCTCAGATAGTATTCCTTGACCCATCATGAAGATAGATGCTTCCTTGTAGCCGTTAGCAAGGATATCCCAATAGTGCTCAACTGTGCTTCTATCAAGTTCCATGAGATCCCGTTTACGACAGGCAACCGCCAGCCGTTCTCCAGGATTTACTCTCTTTCTATCCATGGAGGCCAAGAGGGCAATGCTTTGCATGAAGGCGGTTCCATTGAGGGGCTGCATCTGGAACAGATTCTGACTGCGGAACTCTTCGATCTGTTTATTCCATTTATCATTGAGGAAGAACCCTTGTGACCAAAGAATCGCAGTGCAGAGATCAAAGACATCCAGAGGCAATCCCTGGCTGTTAACCTTCTCGAATATATGGCATATTGCGCTCAAGGGCATATCCGCCCGCAGCTCCACGACGGGAAAAGGATAATTGCGAATGCGATCGATCCATGGCTGGACCAGATTATCCCAGGTTTTTTGAAGCTGCACATATTGCTTCATGTCTTCATGGGAGTGGTTAATTAGGAAGTTGGTCTTCCAGTCAGAGAGATAGCCGTCAGGATCAAATATCGACCAAAGAGGAAGGGCTCCATGTGCCATTTCATCTTCTTGCTTTGTCAGATTATACACCTTCTTTAGGCCTTCATATCTGAATTTCTGGCCATCTTTCTCCTGTAAAACGAAGAAAAGTGCGTCCTCAAAAAAAGGATCGCCGATTTCTATGCTGCCATCTGGATCAGACATCAGATGTGGGATGTCGAGATAGAAGTGGAATCTTCTTTTTCTGAATTCTACGCCATTACGTACAAAAAGCGCCTGATAAAGACTTGTCAGCCTCTGCTGGCCATCAAGCACCATAAGGTTTGGGTTATCCTTTAGCTTGTCTCCAGAACCTTGGAAAGACCGCAAAGCAAAACTGTTGGAAATGACATGCATGGTGAGAAGGCTGCCCGCAGGATATCGATAAGCTACGGAAATTATAAGCTCCCGAACTCTCTCTGGCTCCCATCTCCAAGGGCGCTGAAAGTTGGGGAGAGCAATCTTATGGCTATGAATTCCCGGCAATAGCTCCAACAATGGCACAGATTTAGGCGTAAATAGGCTTCCTTCACCAAGTATGGACAAAACATCCCCTCCTAGTCGGACCGTGATTAAAAATGTGGATAATTTAACCTGTCGCTACTTTAGCTAGAAAGTGATTAATGGTAAGCATACTGCTGCGAGTCAGTGCCAGGAATGATGGGCGACTGAGGCCGCTGCCCTGGCAAACTCTAATAGACAAGATGAAGCAATTGAACTACTATCGCCATACCAAAAAACTATTTAGGGGAAGATATCGATTCACTCATCCGTCTTAAAAACATAGGTCATGGCAAGATGGCAAAGGGCAAACATAGCTGCCTGATATATCAGCAACAAGAGGCATTACCTAATGACAAAAGAAAAAATCACCCTCGCACAACTTGAGTCCTTTCTGTTCAAGGCTGCGGACATCCTCCGCGGTAAGATGGACGCCTCCGAGTTCAAGGAATTCATCTTTGGGATGCTGTTCATCAAGCGGCTGTCCGATGAGTTCGACCTCAAACGCGAACAACTCCGTAATGTGGATTATGCCCATCTAAAAGATCAACCGGAGCTGATTGCAGAAATTCTGGAGGATAAAAACTCCTACGGCGAAACCTTTTTTGTGCCCGTTAGAGCCCGCTGGAATGAGTCTTGGACAGATGAGAATGGAGAGCTCGTTCCGGCGCTTAAGGACCTCAAGTACGATATCGGCAACATGCTGAATAAGGCAATAGCTGCAATTGAGGACAATAACGATGCCCTCGCCGGTGTACTGAAGAACAACATCGACTTCAATGCAGTCAAGGGCAAGACCAAGATTCCGGACCAGAAGTGGAAGGAGCTGCTCGACCACTTTAACCAGCCACGCTTTGTCCTGGTCAACGACAACTTCGAGTTTCCCGACCTACTTGGTGCAGCGTATGAATATCTGATCAAGTACTTCGCCGACAGCGCCGGAAAGAAAGGCGGCGAATTCTACACTCCTGCGGAGGTCGTGCGTCTGCTGGTCCAGATCACCAAGCCTGAGGCTGGCAAAGAGATCTACGATCCGACGTGCGGATCAGGCGGCTTTTTGATTCAAGCGCACCAGTATGTTGAAGAGCAAGGCCAAGATGCCAACGACCTGGCGCTTTTTGGCCAGGACTCCAACGGCACGGTTTGGTCCATCAGCATCATGAACATGATTCTCCACAACATAACCCGCTTTACCATAGAGAATGGCGACACGCTGGAAGACCCGATGCTCCTTAAAAACGGCCAGGTGCGCCAGTTCGACCGGGTTCTCGCCAATCCGCCGTTTTCTCAAAATTACAGCCGGGCCAACATGAAATTCCCCAATCGATTCCGGGAATGGTGCCCTGAAACCGGAAAAAAAGCTGATCTGATGTTTGTCCAACATATGCTGGCCAGCCTCAAGCCGGTGGCCATATGGCCACCATCATGCCTCATGGCGTTTTATTCCGTGGCGGCAAAGAGAAGATAATCCGTGAGATATTGATCAACGACAATGTGATTGAGACCATCATCGGACTTCCGCCCGGCCTTTTTTATGGCACTGGCATTCCTGCCTGCGTTCTGGTCTGCAACAAGAATAAGCCCGACGAACTCCGAGATAAGATACTGTTCGTCAATGCCGACCGAGAATATGCTGAGGGCAAGGCCCAGAACAAGCTTCGACCTGAAGATATCGAGAAGATCGATTTCGTATTCACTCACAAGCGTGAGATACCCAAATACAGCCAACTGGTGGAAAAGACCGAAATCGTAGAGAAACACGACTACAATCTCAATATCCGCCGCTATGTGGACAATACCCCTGATCCCGAGCCGGAGGATGTGCAGGCTCACCTTTTAGGAGGAATTCCCGAGGCGGAGGTTGCAGCCCGTGCCGCCGACTTCGCCCGCTTTGGCCTAGATCCGGCTGCTTTGTTTGTTCCTTTGAAGGAAGAGGGACGCATCGGCTATCTTGCTTTTTGCGGGATCATCGATTCCAAGCCAGCCATACGGGCCAGACTGGAAGCAGATCCTGCGTTGCAAAAGACCCTCACCACTCACTTTGATGCTCTGGAAGGCTGGTGGCATGCAGCCCGGATAATTTTCGCCCTGCTCCAATTCGCCAGAAATGGCGGAAAGAAGATTCCAGAGGTGCGCTCGGAGCTGATGGCTGGCCTCAAGGATCAGATCGTGCCTTTGGGCGTGCTGGACGAGTTCAAGAGCGCAGGAGTATTCGTCAACTGGTGGCAGCAGATCCGCTATGACCTCAAGACCATAGTCTCCATAGGCTGGCACCACAGTCTGATCCCTGATGAGTACTTGATCGAGGAGTTCTTCAAGGATGAATTTAGCGACATCGAAACCTTGGAAGCCGCTATTAGCGAGGCCCAGAGCGAACTCGATTCAGCGGTTGAGACTGCTCAAGAGATCGCAGCCTATGAGGCAGGAGAGGATGAAAAGGTCACTGCAGCTTCCATGAAGAAAGTACTCAAATCATTGATTGATGGCCTCATGGAAAGCCGCAGCGATCTGGCCGGGAAGGAGATGAAGCAGCTCAGGGATCAAGAAAAGATCATCAAGGACATCGAGAAACGCATCAAAGAAGTCAAAGCGGCTCACAAAGAGAAGAAAGGGAAGCTTGAGCACAAATTACAGCTTAAGCGGCTGGCCGGTGATGACTTCAAAGCTGAAAGCCTGGCCATGATCAAACAGGCCGATGCCAAGCTATCTGAGCTTGATCCTGCGAACAAAGAGGGCAAAAAGAAGATCAAGGCGATCAACAAGGACAAAGAGATCTTGGCGGAGCGCATATCCCAGACTGATGCCCTTCTGACCCAGATCGGAGGCCAACTCTCGGAGGATGATGCACGTCGAATCATCCTCAAGAAGATCTATGACCTCGCCCACGCCGAATTGGAACACTACCTAAATGCCGAGAAGCTCGGTCTGGTGCGAGGTGTAGAGAAGCTCTGGGACAAGTATGCATTAAGCAGTCGAGATATAGAGGCTGAGCGGGAATCGACGCATATGATGCTGGACGGATTTTTAAGAGGATTAGGGTATTTGGCATGAGTGACATATGGCAGACCTGCAAGTTACGTACCGTAGCTGACATTAGGGTAAGCAATGTCGACAAAAAGTTTTCTACGGCCGAGACCCCAGTCAGATTGTGCAACTATTTGGATGTGTACTTGAATAACTATATTTCCAAATCAATTGAGTTCATGAATGCTTCTGCGAGCAAAGCGGAGATTGACAGATTTAGCTTGTTTGCGGGCGATGTAGTCATTACAAAAGACTCGGAGACTCCGGATGATATAGGAATTTCAGCAGTGATAACTGAGTCTATCGATAGACTTGTGTGCGGTTATCACTTAGCTATGATTAGGCCTCGAAACGAAAAGGTTAACGCTATCTATTTGTCCAAACAGCTATGTTCGTCGCCGATCGTCAAATACTTTGCAGTAAATGCAAATGGTTCTACTCGCTACGGACTCTCAATTGGGGCGATTGAAAACCTGGAAATGCCTTTAGCCCCTAAACCCGAGCAAGATAAGATAGCGGAGATCCTCTTGACCGTGGACATGGCCATTGAGCAGACCGAGGCATTGATCGCCAAACAGCAGCGCATCAAGGCCGGGATGATGCAGGACCTGCTCACCCGTGGCATCGACGAGCAGGGCAACCTGCGCTCTGAGGAGACGCATGAGTTCAAGGATTCGCCATTGGGTAGGATTCCGGTGGAGTGGAATGTTGTTCCTTTGTTGTCATTCGCTAACTCGTCACAGAGTTCTTTTGTAAATGGACCATTTGGAAGCGATTTGCTCGCGTCTGAGCTCCAAAGTGAAGGAGTGCCCGTAATCTATGTCCGAGATATCAAGCCTGGATCTTATCAACGTGTGTCCACCGTCAATGTTTCTGAGACAAAAGCTGATCAACTCCATGCGTGCAATGTAATTTATGGAGATGTTCTTGCTGCAAAAGTAGGAGATCCCCCGTGTGACGCTGCACCATATTTCTATCGAGAGAGAGCCGTTGTTACTCAGGACGTAATCCGTATTCGACCATCTGACGACGTCAATTCTTCATTCTTGTGCTACCTACTCAACTCACACATTGGGAGAAGAGTAGTTAATGAAATTATCATAACCTTAACTTCGCGCATGTAGGGAATAAAGAACGCTTTTAAGGTGGTTTTCTAGCGCTAAGTCATT
>Ga0074198_1001808_pt1 | contig 12939 bp, 12 predicted proteins | sample EPASupsiteSAE323_FD_64527 | JGI IMG/M metagenome (GOLD analysis project Ga0074198, IMG submission 64527) | Bioremediated contaminated groundwater from EPA Superfund site, New Mexico - Sample SAE3-23 | ecosystem: Environmental > Aquatic > Deep subsurface > Groundwater > Contaminated ...
GCACGATTATTGTCATTGACAACAACCGCCTCGTGCAGATTGTGCCAAACCTGCCCATCGACCAGGCGTTCGCTGTTGCGGATGAAATCATCGCACGCGCGGTTCGCGGAATCACCGAGACAATCACCACTCCCTCGCTCATCAACCTGGACTTTGCGGACGTGCGCGCAGTAATGAGCAACGGCGGAGTCTCAATGATTGCAGTAGGCGAGGCCAAGGGAACCGCACGCGAGGAGAACGTGGTCAAGAACACGCTCAACCACGCCCTGCTTGACGTTGACTACGCAGGCGCGAAGGGAGTATTGCTCCACATCACCGGAGGCGCAGACATGACCCTTGGAGAGTGCAACCACATCGGAGAGGCGCTCACCGAGCAGGTCGACCCGCACGCCACGGTCATCTGGGGAGCAAGGATTGACCCCGGGTACGAGGGCAAGATTGAGGCAATCGCAATCTTTACCGGCGTGCACAGCCCGTACGGCTTCGGCAAGGCGCCGGCTGCTGAGAAGAAGGGCAAGTACAAGACCGACGTGGGAAGCCTCGACGAGATAATGTTCTAGGACTGGGACGGGTTCGCCCCAGCCTCAACTTCCTTTTTCTTTTCATCTTCTTTTTTCATTTCTCAACTGCATTTTTTCATCCGTACTGTTTTTTCCAAAACTTTTGGCTTTCGCTTTTAAACCTTAAGCTGCAAACATATTGGATATCAATGACAGTCACAGGCAACGGTATAATCGAGAACTGCCGCAAGTGCTATGTTGACAACGGGTTCGGAGTGCGCCTCGAGCAGAGGGGAAGCAACGAATACGTCTGCAAGTACTGCAACAGCCGCTACACAGTCGAAAACGGGCTGATGAAAGGGCTTTGAAGCAAATAACTCGGTGCAAGGCAATATGGACGAAAAGAAACCGGAAATGGACGAGCGCAAGCTGCGTGACATGTTCAGGCAGGCAGTAGAACGCGGCGCAATAGAGTCAGTGATTCACTTCGACGCCCACGGCACGCGCAAGGACGCCGTAGAGAACGCCATGATAGACATGATTGCGCGCCTGAACAAAGAAATGGGCGTGCTCTACTGCAAGGGAGAGATCGACCAGGCGATGGAGAACAACGACCTCTACTCGTGCGCAGCCGAAGTCCACCTGCTCACCGCAAGCTACAACTCGCTTGTCAACATCGCAATCAAGTACGCTCCGATTGCGGTTGAGATACGCGCGCCCGCAACAGTAAAGCTTTCTGCCGAGGAGGCGCAAATCAACATCCTCGACATAGCGCAGGCGTCGCAGGACTTCGCCAAAATCTTCTTTGAAAAGATAATGAAGCCCGAGGACTTCCAGAAGTTCAACGAGCAGATGGAAAACCGCGCCAAGCTGGGAGAAGTCTTGCGCAACAAGTCGGCTGCGGAAAAGAAGGACTAATTTTCAATCAGGCGGCCGCCGGGTTCAGACATTGAAGCGCGTAGGCTGGACCAGCGTCATTATGTAAGCGCGGTCCGCATCGGTGGTAAGTATCTCGTTGCGGAACCCCGTGTCCGAAAGCAGCTTGGTCAGGCTTGACTCCGTGTGCTTTTTGGAGCGCATCAGGAGTATCCGCTCGCCTTTCTTGAGCGGTATCCTCTCGCCTCCAAGCGTAGCATCAATGTCGCGCTTCAGCCGGATCTTCGACTCTATCTGCTGATGGCGGTCGTTCCAGCTTACCTCGTATTCCGCATCCGCCTGCCCGATTCCCATCTTGCCGGGAAGCATCAGGTGTATCCTGCATATAGGCTGGTGCTCGACATAACGCTGGACGACCAGGTCTATGCGGGAAAGGTTTGCAAGCTCGGTGCCTATCAGCAGGTAGTCTTGGGAGCCCATCGAGTCGCGGAAGTTTGAAAGCACCCTGCCCGCGTCCGAGAAATTCCCGAGCGTGTTCCCGAAGAATATGAAGAAGTTGACGTACCCGTCCTGGCCGACCTCGTACGCTACGTCCGCGAAGTTGCCTGCCTCGAAGTCGATTTCCTTCGGGATTACCCTGATGCCCGGAAACTCCGCAGCGACGTTGCGGCAAGCCATGTCGAGCAGCTCGGGGCTGATGTCAAGCGGGACGTACCGCACGTCAAACCCTGCATCCTTTGCCTTGCGGATGAGCGGGATTGCGGGAACGCCGTTTCCGCAGCCCAAATCGACCACGTTGAGCCTCTTTACGCCTGAAAACGCGTTGAAAAAGTCGTTGATGTGGCGCATCAAAAGACCGTGCTCCATCCCCAGTATCCCGTCGCCGGACTCCTTCTTCGAGATCTCGTCCCAAAGCTTGGCGCCCTCGCCCATGTAGACGAACTTGAGCGGAATCTCGCCCCGGCTCCTTATGGCGGTGATGAGCTCGTATTCCTGCTTTTTTGAAAACATGTGCATTACCGAAGTAACAGAATAACCGTAAAGAAGGATTAAAGGGCTTTTGGCCCGAAAGGAAGCTGAAGCTAGGAGAACTAAAAACAAGAAAAAATTGATTAGGCGCGCTTCTGGAAGAGCTCCCTGACGATGTCGCCGTACGCGGGCCGGGTGATGAACACTCCGACGAGCACGCCGATTATGGTGGACATTCCGAAGCCCACGATTTCGACGATTCCGGAAAGTATGAGCGGAAGCATGGCCGCGACGACCACGCCTGCAACCGTGAAGATGACGTAGAACGCCTTCTTGATGCGCTCCTTGACCTCGTACTCGTCGTGCGAGTCGCCTTCCTCCTCGTCGGCGCGGCCCTTGCGCAAAAGCTCCTCGGTGATGACTATCTGGTCAGCAACTCCGCTTCCCATGAGAACTATGATTCCCGCCATCGCCGAAAGGTCGAGCGTGCCGAACACGCCGATTATTGCGGTGGTGAGCAGGACCTCGATGCCGTTGAACACCACGATTGGCGCGACAAGCGCGGCCTGGCGGTAGCGCAGGAATATGAGCAGGCTGACTGCGAAGACTCCGGCAACAAGCGCCATCCAGCTGTATGAGAGGAAGCGCTCTCCAAGCGAGGGAGCAACCGAGAACGAGCTGCCTATTGTGGTCGAGACGGGAAGCTTTCCTCCGGAGATGACCGACTTGAGCTCGCGCAACTCGGCAAGAGCGCTCTTTTGCTGCTCCTCCGCAGTCGCGCCGTCAGCCGGGCCGGAGACTTGGAATATCTGGTTGATGCCGCCGTCTGCAAGGCTTGGAGAGAGAATCGGAGAGCAGATGAGCCCGATTGCCTCCCAGCGCGATACCCCGACAGTGGAAACGCCGCCGCGGGTCACCGAAGTGTACTCTGGCTTGATGCTTGCTGACGAGAAGCGCCTGACTGTGGCGTTGCGCTTTTCAACTGCGGCTGCAATCGCGGGGTAGTCCTTCTCTACCCCGTCTTCTATGAGTACGTAAGAGACGGTCTGGCTGATTGTGAGGTTCGAAACGTCCTCTGCGTAGACAAGCGAAATGGAGTCGGTGTTCCTCCTCAAAACGTCGTCTATGGCAGGCTGCACCCCGTCGGAGACAAGGCCGAGGCTCTGGTTTGGAAGTATCGTTGACTTGCGCGCAATAATCACCGCGTTCTGGGGCCGGTCAAGGAACATGTAAACGGGGTACTCTCCCTTCCCAAGCGCGGCCTTGGCGAAGCGCTCGCCTCCCTCGCGGTTCACCGCAAAGCCGAGCTGCCAAATCTTGTCTCCTGACTCGGAAGTTATGACGGACTCCTGGTTTGAGCCGCCAACCGCGCCCGAAAGCACGTCCGAGCCTGAGACCGCCACCTGGCCGTCTATGAGCGCCTCGAAGCGGCCCTGCTGCTTGAGGATGTTGCGCACGCTTTCTATCGCATCAGGCGAGGCTTCCGGGATTTCAACCAGGATTTCGCTGTTCCCAACGGGACGGACTACGGACTGCGAAAGGCCGAACTTGTTTATGCGGAGCTTCACGGTCTCGACTATGGAATCCATAGTGGCGGCGTCCACGCTCTTTTCAAGAGTGATGGGTATGCGCACCCCGCCGGAGAACTCGATTCCGGTGTTGAGGCCCTTTAGCCAGATGAGCGCGAATGCAAAGACTACGCACACAAAGACAAGCTGGACGCGCCTGTTCTTTGAAATCCGGAGCCAATTCACGTGAGCAGCCATCGATAATCACTAGTTATTTCTTTCCAAAATAGTGCAGGACCAGGACGGCGTTGCCGAACCAGGTCGCTATGAAGTCCACAAGCGCGCCTATCACCGCAACAGTGGCAATCTGGTAGTAAGTTGAGATTGAGAGGAGCATCGACGCGCCAAGGAGGACGCTGAAGGAAATTATTGTCGCCAAGTTGATCATGACAGTTGTCTTCATCGTCTCGAAGGCGCGGTCGTAGGCAGTGCCGTCCGAGCGCTTCAGCACGCGCACGGTAAGGAGCACGTCGGTCTCGAACGAGAACGCGATGAGCATCAAAAGCGCGGCAAAGGATGCAAGAGTGAGCGGGAGCCCCAGCACGGTCATCACGCCGAGCGTGATTACGATGTCGGCAACCGCGCCGAACACCACTGCAAACGAGGGTATGAACGAGCGGAAGATTACAAAGACCACGATTGAAGTCAAAAGGAAGGACACGAGCAGGATTTCCACGGTCTTGCCGAGGAACTGCTTGCTCAGAGTCGAGCCGACCTCGCGGGCGGAATAGGACGAGACGGGGACAATCGACCTGACCTGCTCCATCACCTTCTGCTGGTAGGTGTCCTGGCGCTCGAAATAGCTGTCGTGCGCAAGCGCATAGGCATCAACGGCCTTCTGCGGCACGATGGAATTATCTCCAAGAAGCGCAAGAAGAGCTGCGGACTTGTCAACTACTTTGACGCCGAGCGCATCAATCTTTGCCTGCGCCTTCTCCAGATCTGTTGAGGTGACCGTTCCGGAGTCGATGTTGGCCTCCAGGTAAGTGAATTCAAGCGAAGCGTCGTCGTACTCGGTCTTGAGCGAGTCAAGCTCGCGCGAAGCAACCGAGGCAAGCTCAAGCGCCTCGCTTGGCCCCAGCTCGATTTCAAGGCCGGACCCGCCGTCCGGAGCCGAGAACTGCCGCACGTCGACGTTGGACGAGAACGGCGAGAGCTTCTCCTTCAAAAGCGCGGTGTCTATGCTGGTCGAAGCAGTATATACAGTAAGGAGCGTGCCGCCCTTGAAGTCAAGCCCGTAAGTGACTCCGGGGTAGACGAATATGGCTACCAGCGACAAGACTATGAGTATGATGGGTACTGCTATGAGCTTGTTGTAGTGCTTCCAGTGAAAAGGATTCTGCATCCGAATTTACCCCTTGAATTTCCCCTATTGCCCAGACGGATATGAAAACGCCTAGGCCCACAAAACCTGATTAAAAGTAAAATATTCCTAATTCGCCAAGATTAATAACCCTGCCCATAAAGCAAGGCCGGAGGGTGGGAACACCGGACGGCAAACTGCCAAGGCAGTGATTACAGACGGTTGAAAAACCTTTCACGACTAAAGATAATTCACTCATTATGAGTTTAATGCAGGGGTAGCAAGAGACTGGTCGTCAGCGTCGGGGGCACCTTCGGTTCCCCCTTGTCCTGACCGGACGCTCCCCCTCCCGAAGGGATAAAACAGTTGTCAGACAAGTAAATTACACTCATTATGCAGGGGTAGCAAAGCCTGGTCAAATGCGTAGGACTCAGAATCCTATCCTTTAGGGGTTCGAGGGTTCAAATCCCTCCCCCTGCACTCAATCAACGCGCCTACTGCGCAGAAGACTGAAAAGCCCCATCCGAAAGGGTTTTCAATCATAATGGAGAGGTAAAATCAGTAAGACGGAGTTGCTGAGACGGACATGCCCCGCGCTGAAAAAATCGAAGAACTGACAGTCAACTTTTCAACGTTCTGCAATTTCCAATGCAAAGAATGCATGAGGCCGTTCCCGAAAGAGAAGGCGTTCCTTGCAATGGGGACCGAAGGAAAGCTGGACCCAAAGTCGGTTGAGAACCTCCTCAGCGCAATAGGCAAGAACACGCGGGTGACGATTACCGGAGGCGGCGAGCCGACACTCCACCCCTTTTTTCACGAGCTAGTGGATGCCATCGCAAACGGGAAAGAAAAACCAAGGGAAATAGTGATTGTGACCAACGGGACGCCGTTCACAACCAAGGGAAGCACCCGCGACTTCCTTACAAGGCTCAAGGAAGTCATCTCCGGCGACACTAAGTTCAGGGTATCAATGTCAATAGATGACAACCACTCTTATGGGACGCTCGGAGTTTATGAAAAGGAAGGCAAATGGCCGGAACGAATAACCGCGGCCCAAAACTTCCACTGCGTGGCCCGCGAACTTGGAATTTCGCACGGGTTCAATTCCAACCTGACGCGGGACCAGATTAACGCCAAGTACGGAAAAAAGATATGGAAGGCCATAGCCCCGTCACGGGGAGAGGCCGGCCCATCATTTGACATATGGGAAATTCTTGAAGGCCTGCCTAAAGAGAGGATGCACATCAGTAAACTTACGAAAGAAACAAGGAAAGGCATCCTGCATACAATTTCAGAAAGCCTTCATGCAACGCCCCGCAACCCCAGATTCAGCCCGTTGTCAACTGCATGCGTTGATGCGACTGGCGAGGTATACCACAATGCGCCATCATACTTCTTCCAGAATATCGTGATGGAAAAGACGAAAGGAATGGAAGGGCCCATCGGGAACATCCACCATAAACCACTTTTGGATTTATTGACCCAACACGGGAGTTGGTCCCAGCGGGCAAAGGCATAGGGACCCAAGGACTTGACTTGCTGCTAACTCGACTGAAAATAAGCTATACCCACTGCCGGACCATACGCTTGTACTTTCTGTACCGTTCGCCGAATATTTTTTCCAGCCTTTGCTCCTCTTGTGGAATGAACAAAGCGCAGATTATGATTACGAACAGGACAGGAGACGCAAAAGCAACCAGGGTTCCCAGCAATATCGCAGTGCCCAATAGTATTGAGGCCATACCAAGGTAAATCGGGTTGCGGCTTATGCGGAAAGGGCCGGAAGTCAAAAGCGAAGTGGGCGATTCGAAAGGCGAAAGGGTTGTCCTGCCCTCCAAAAACAACGAGCGGCACCAGAGGCACATTGCAATTCCAAAACCGATGAATAATATTCCGAAATAAGTGTATGGGGCGTAAAGGATGGTCTGGATGGGGAATGCGGAACTGAGCCACACCGACAGGGCCAGCAGGATTAGGAAGTAAGTTTGTCCATCGGCCATAGAAATTGCCTTTTGTAAATTATTTTCAGTTCACTAAGAATTATGCCGCACGCTGAGGCTGGCCGAGGGCGAGGACCGTACGGGTAGTTCCTTCAGGAGTATATTCTCTTGTAGTGCAGACCTGCAGAACCGCGCTTGTCCCTGAACCGAACCGGCATTTAGACAACAACTCAAAGGGCTTGCCAAGTCCGGTATCGGTGACTGTGACTTGGTCCGTGTCAAGATGAATATCCACCTTCGCCTCCTTTTTTGCGGACTCCCAAGCTTTTTCCATCAGCGAGGGAGTAACATGATATTTAGACAATATATGGATGCTTTCGTCAAGAGGCAGACCGGCGGCGTGACACATCACTGCCATAACCGGTTTGGATAGATTCATTTTTCCCGGAGAACGAATTGCCTGTTCCACCTCGGAAAGATGAGTTGGGTGCAACGCGCCGTGGTCGACTAACTCTCTTGCTTCATTGCGAGAAGCCACATAACCAGCGATTTTCTTTGCACTCGACTTTTGGTTGCTTGGAAATGATGAGCCCACTATTTCCTCAAGGTTGGCAGGATTTGAAAGATAGTCTTTACTCTTCAGCATACGGGCAGAATTTTCACTGGCCGCCCGCATCTTGTAAAGTATAAGGTTCAATTGGGTCGAATGGAAGGCGTTGCTTGCGACGCGGAGGATGGTGAACATCTCGGCAGGTGAAAGAGTTGTCCAGCCGCTGCTGCTTACAGCAATGCGTTTTGGTAGTTCGAACGAAAAAAGGTGCGGCGTGCTGCGAACGATATTTCCAAGCGATTTCCCCTCAACCTCAAGGCGCCCGTCTTCAAGCACGTTGATGCTTCCGCCTGAAAAGCGGTAAGTCCCCTTCTCAAGCGGTCTTTTGGCGCCAAGCGAATTCGCGGCGCCAGCCCAGTGGAGGGAATTGTAGAAAAGAAGGTCGCGTAAATCAGTGCCATTAAAATGGTCCCTACGACCGTACATAGAAGGGTAGCGCAAGGATGCTGAAACGCCGTGGGCGTCGGAGAGGAACCGTTTAATTTCCGGATTGCTTCCGGCTTTATCATTCACGGCGTTGAGATAATCAAACAACCCGAAAACCCGCTTTCTTAGGCCGCCCTTTGAAGCATTACCAGACGAGGATTCCATGCACAGGCGGGCTGCTTGGGCAAGATGCTCCGCCACCTCGCTTTTTGAAAACGTTTCAGGTACTGCCTCGACTCGTTTCTTTGCCGCAATAATTTTCCCCAACACCGCATCGTCGCGACGGTCGCGCCTCAGAGGGTCGCTGCGACGAGGGTACCTCAAAGCCTTGGGCATACGAATCGTATTCCGTTTCGCCACATTATATTCATTGCGCCCGCGCTCCGACAATCCCTATAAATCCTTATTGCGTCAACTGGGCCGCGGGTAACGAATCGAAAGGGTATTCAAAGCTAGTCTGGAAAATAATAGATAAGGCATTTTCAAAGTAAGCCAAAAAAAGTTCAGGCAATTGGGTGGGATTTACGATGGCAACTAATACTACAGTAGGGACCAAGACGCTCAAGGAAGGCTTTGCCAAGATGCAGAAGGGCGGGGTCATAATGGACGTAGTCAACGCCCAGCAGGCCAAGGTTGCAGAGAAGGCTGGGGCCGTTGCGGTGATGGCGCTCCACGCGGTTCCATCAGACATCCGCGCAGCTGGCGGGGTTGCAAGGATGGCGGACCCGGCTAAGGTAGAAGAAATTGTAGCTGCTGTGACGATTCCGGTTATGGCAAAGTGCCGCATCGGCCACATCGCCGAAGCCCAGATACTCCAGGAAATCGGGGTTGACATGATTGACGAGTCCGAAGTGCTCACGCCTGCTGACGAGCAGTATCACATTGACAAGAAGAAGTTCACAATCCCGTTCGTGTGCGGTTGCCGCAACCTCGGCGAAGCCTTGAGAAGGATTGACGAGGGCGCTGCGATGATTCGCACCAAAGGCGAGCCGGGGACCGGAAACGTAGTTGAGGCAGTCAGGCACCTGCGGATGGTAAGCGCGGAAATTGAGGCCTTGAAGAAAATGGATTCCAAGGCGCTTGCAGCAAAGGCTGCCGAGTACCGCGTGCCTGTTGGCTTGGTCGAGGAAACCAAGAAGCTTGGACGCCTTTCCGTTGTCGATTTTGCAGCAGGCGGGGTCGCAACTCCTGCTGACGCTGCATTGATGATGATTCTTGGCGCAGATGGCGTGTTCGTCGGAAGCGGGATATTCAAGTCTGCTGAGCCGGAGAAGTTCGCCCGCGCAATAGTCGAAGCTACCAGAAACTACGACGACCCCAAGGCGCTTTTGAAAGTGTCCAAGGGACTCGGCGAGGCCATGAAGGGAGACGACATCTCCAAGCTTGCCCTGCGGATGCAGGACCGCGGACTGTAGGAAAAAAGGTTGTGCAGGCAAAAGATGAAAGTCGGAATTGTTGGGGTCCAGGGCGCGGTTTCCGAACACTGCGACGTTGTCCGCAGCCTTGGCCACGAACCAATTCGTGTCAACAAGCCCGACAACCTGAACGGTGTCCGCGCAATCATAATCCCCGGCGGCGAGTCCACTACTATTAGCAAACTGCTGCAGACAACCGGGCTCTTTGATAAAATCAGGAAGCTTGGCGAGGACGGCCTGCCAATATACGGCACTTGCGCAGGACTAATTTTGCTTGCAAAGAAAGGCGACGGCCAGGTCGCATCCACCGGCCAGAAGCTCTTCGGGCTGATGGACACCGAAATCAACCGCAACGCGTTCGGCAGGCAGAAGGAATCGTTCGAGGAAAAAATCGACATCCAAGGCGTTGCAAAGAACTACCCGTGCGTATTCATACGCGCTCCGGCCATAACCAAAGTCTGGGGCAACTGCAAGGCCCTTGCAACGCACGGAAAATTCATAGTGGCAGCTGAGCAGGGCAACTTTTTTGCAACCGCGTTCCACCCCGAACTCTCAGGCGACACGCGCGTGCACGAATACTTCCTTTCCAAGGCTTGAGGCAAACTGCAATGAAAACAAGCAACGGCATCCGAATCGCGTTTTGCGCGCTTTTGTTAATCTTTCTTCTCACGCAGGGAGTCCCGCCGGTTTTCGTGGCATTTCTGGGCGTTTTGTTTGCCACTATTTTTGTCTTCAAGGACTACCTCTGGAAACGAATCGAGAAGTTCCTTGACGCAAGGAACGTGCCCAAGGAGCCTGCGTGGCTGCGCTGGATAATCGTGTTCGCAATATTCTTCATCGCATATTACGCAGTCAAGTTGGTGCTGTTCTACCTTCTTGGAGCGGCAGGGTTTGACTTGCAGGCGGAGCTAATCAAGTCGATGAACGTGACGCAGCAGTAGGAAAAAAGGGACGCAACTGGTTCTTGAAAAAAAAAGAGTCCCGCTGGCCTGATTTGAACAGGCAACACTCTGATTACCATCTGGAGAGCAGCACCGGCATCATAAATCAGCCGGGCTGTTATGCCAAGCTACAGTCAGATGCTCTGCCAGGTTGAGCTACAGCGGGATACTTGCGCATCCTGCGGACAATTACTATAAAGGCCAAATTAAAATAGCGTTTCGATAGGCCGGCTTGCATCCCTTAAGCCTTTATATAAAGGCAGTTGTAATTATTTCGATGATTTTGACTATGGATTACCCCTCTTGTGCAAGCCTAAAAATACTGTTTTTTGCCGCGCTGATGCTTCCGCTTTTCGCAAGCGCGGCAGCGGTTGACGATGCGGCGCTGAAGTACCTCCTGTCAGACGAGACGACATCCGCGACAATCACCAACTTCTCGTCAGGCGGTTCCACGTACTACATGATTTTCAACAACCAGGCCGAGATTTTCGTGCTCAAGTCCGAAAACCAGGGCATAAGCATAGTCTCGGACAAGGCCGCGCTCACCGCGCCCCTCAAGGACTACATCGCATTGAAGTTCGGCGCTCCGCTTTCCTCGGAGAAGGTCGCATCGATAAAGGCCGAGTACCAGTGGATGTACAACCTTTCAAGGAACTGCACCACGCCAATAATCAACCTGGTGCTGAACCCCTACCAGATGCAGCTGATCTGGGACAGCGGCGACTACACCGGAAACACCTACAAGGCGCACATGCGCCTGACGGGCCAGAACGGGTCCAAGGGAATAGAAATACCGGGAATATCCAACGCAAGCATGCTCCAGAACAAGTCAAACATCAACAAGGCCCTCCTGAAGGGGTACATAGCGGTCATCGTGGGGGGCATGAACTACCTGGGCGAGATGGCGGGCAACCTTTCGGAGAACGGAAGCACCGCCGAGAACTCGGAAATAATGGCCAGGATGCAGTCGTTAATCGCGGAGTACAAAACGCCCCTTGACCAATACGCTGCAGACCACAACTTCATGAACAGGTACTACCCGGGCGTGCTGCCCAAGGCGTGCACGTTCACATCGTCCTCGTTTGCAAAGATGGACTCCCTGCTCGTGGTCACGACCCTGCCTTCCGAGGCGGAGCTTGCGGACAACCTGTCCAAGTCAGCAGCCTCGCGCGTCGCAAGGCTGGCTGCAAGCGCGGAAATAACCGCAATAGTGGCATCCGAGCAGGCGGACACTGCGACCCTTGAGCAGGACGTTGCAACGGTCAGGCAGTCGCTGGTGCAGTACGGCATTTCAACGGACGGGCTGGACACGCGCCTTTCCGAAGTGAAGGATGCGCTTGAGCGCACCAAGAAGTCGATGACAAAGACCGAGGCGGACAGCCTGCACGCGGACTTCCAGGCAAAGCTTGCGGACGCAAGCGGCTTCGTCGGCCTATTCAAGCAGCAGTCAACTGCAGCTGCGCTCGCGGCTGCGGACGCTTCGCTTTCACAGGCCCAGTCGGCAATAGCTCTTGCGGCAACAAGGATGGGCGAAGGGGACACGAACGTCAACAACCTCAACCAGACTTACGAGACCGCCCGCGTGGAGCTTGCAAGCGCAAAGGCGCAGCTTTCGCAGGGAAAAAGCGAGTCGGTGACTGCATTGACCGCAGCCACGACCAAGCTCACGCAGGTCAAGACAACAGCGGACAGCCTCAACACGACCTCCGGACAGACCGACATACTCATCATCGGGTTCTTCCTGGCCATAATCATAATCGCAGTAGTCGGGTTCTTCTCTATCAGGAACAAGAAGAAGGAGCCGCCCGTTGTGGTGGCCGCAGGACCAGGCACTCCGGGACTGAAGAAGGTATCTTCGGGAATAATCGTCGAGCGCAAGTAAGCGGGTTGAACTGCAATGGACATTGAGACTCGCATCGGCATCATCAAGCGCAAGCCCACCTCGGAAGTGGTAACTGACGACGACCTGCGCAACCTGCTTGAGACCAAGCAGAGGCCGGTGCATTACATAGGCATGGAGATTTCCGGCCTTTTGCACATCGGCTCGGTGTTCATGCTGGGATACAAGCTGCGCGACTTCATCGAGGCGGGGTGCACGGCACAGGTGTACCTTGCGGACTGGCACTCCATAATCAACAACAAGTTCGGCGGAGACTGGGAAAAGATCAACCGAGCATCGAAGTACTACGAGGAGATGTTCAAGTTCTTCGCCCCTGGCGTGAAGATAGTGCGCGGCAGCGAGCTTTACCACAACAACGACGAGTACTGGAAGAACGTCATCAACTTCTGCAAGCACGTCACCCTGGCGCGAGACGTGAGATGCCTTGAAATCATGGGCAGGAGCCAGAAGGAGTCGCTTGACGTTGCCAAGTACATCTACCCGCCGATGCA
>Ga0074198_1001817_pt1 | contig 12900 bp, 9 predicted proteins | sample EPASupsiteSAE323_FD_64527 | JGI IMG/M metagenome (GOLD analysis project Ga0074198, IMG submission 64527) | Bioremediated contaminated groundwater from EPA Superfund site, New Mexico - Sample SAE3-23 | ecosystem: Environmental > Aquatic > Deep subsurface > Groundwater > Contaminated ...
AGACCGTGATACAATAATCCCGTTCCGGTTTTTGCAGCAGCCGACACGCCGTTTTTAAATGCAATCATAAGCGGAACGCCGCCCAACCATGTTTTAATTATGTTCATTGTCATCTCCATATATATTTTATAACGTTTTTTATGATATTAGATTTACAAGGTTTTGTCAACGTCAAAAAACCTTATTTTTTTACCAAATATGATTGAAATTTGAAATGTCAACCGAGTTATGGTATAATAAAAATACTGACGACAAAGCAATAACGGCCGGATAGATCTAAGTAAAAAATCAGCATGGCGAGCGGAAAGTGAAATAATATGAAATCGTCCGATAAAAATTTCGAAAACAACATAACGCGCCAAAAATTAAGCGAGGCGTTTCAGAAAAAAGATAAAATAAGCTTGATTTCGCTGTGGCAAAAACGCAACCGCAGAATATGGGCCAATGATATCGAATTATATAACGAGCTTGGAAATTTTTTTTTAAAACTAAGCGAGCCTCTTCTGGCGTATGATGTTTTAAACGAAGCGCTGACGGCTTCGCCTGACGGGCTTCGCTCGCAGCAGCTTCTGGCGCTTGCGCTCGCAAGAAGCGGCGCGCCTGAGCGGGCGAATTCATTGCTTTCTTCGCTGCAAAAACGCGGGCATAAAGATCAGGAGACTCTCGGATTGCTCGCAAGAACCCACAAAGATCTTATCTTTTTAAACGAGTCTTACGAGCGCCGCCATCACTTAAAACAGGCCCTCAAATTATATCTGCATGCTTACGAATTGAGCAAAGGCTACTGGTCGGCAATAAACGCAGCCACTATGGCCCTTCTTCTCAATCGAAAAGAATACTCGCAAAAGCTTGCGAACGAAGTTTATATCAACTGCCTCGACGAAATATCGAATTTGAAAAAAAACGGCGGCGACCAGTATTGGGCGCTTGCTACGCTGGGCGAAGCCTCGCTTATAATAGAAGAATACCAGGCGGCCGAAGATTGGTATAGCCGGGCATATTCGATAGGGGCCGGACGCTATGGCGACTTGAATTCGACCCGCCGAAACGCCAGGCTAATAATGCAGCACCTTGATATGGAAGATAGAATAAAAACGGAAATAGAAAATTGCTTTCAAATACCTTCCGTAGTCGTTTTCAGCGGCCACATGATCGACCGGCCCGGCAGGGCGGCGCCCAGATTTCCGGCTTGCCTTGAACAAAACGTCGCATCGGAACTTTTAAAAACTTTAAAAAGCATTAACACCGGTTTCGGCTATGCTTCCGCTGCATGCGGTTCTGACATATTATTCCTCGAAGCCCTGTATAAAAACAAATGCGAAATAAATATAGTTTTGCCTTACGAACGTGACGAATTCGTTAAAAACAGCGTCGATTTCATAAGCGGAGCCAACTGGAAAAAAAGGTTCGATCGCATAATGACCAAGGCTGGAAGCGTTTTCATTTCGGCTCGAAACATGTATGAGCAGGACGCCATTTCATATGAATACGCCAATCTCGTTTTGATAGGCATGGCAAGCTTAAAAGCCGAACAGCTCGGCACGAAATTAAATCCTCTTGTCGTGTGGAACAAAAAAAGCGGCGACGGTATCGGCGGAACCGCAAGCGCGATAAGCCTGCTTGAAAAACAGGGATATGAAACCCATATAATAGATCTTAGCGCTCTAATTGCAAACGTTCAAAAACAGCCTGTTCTCATTAGCAATCAACCGGATGAACCGAAGGCGGCTGTTTTAAGCGAAAAAGAACCGCAAATAAAGCCTTCTTTAAAATTCGAAACTAAAATAGTCTCTATCTTATTCGCCGATGCGTATCATTTTAGCGAAATAAAAGAAAATCAGATCCCATTTTTCGCTTCTGAATTTCTCGGGCTGGTGGGCTCGCTAATCGATAAAAACGAACACAAGCCAATCATAAAAAACACATGGGGCGACGGCCTTTATTTCGTCTTCGAAAACGTACGCGACGCCGGATTGTTTGCGCTTAAGCTCTGCGAGAGCGTCAATAAAACGAACTGGGCGGAAAAGTCGCTTCCGGCCTCGCTGAATTTAAGAATCGCGCTGCACTCGGGCCCCGCTTATTCGCTCATAGACCCGATAACCAAACTCCCAACATTCGTGGGATCGCAGGTCAATTACGCGGCGCGCATAGAGCCGATAACGCCTGTCGGCAAAGTTTATGCAAGCCAGAACTTTTCAGCGCTCGCGGCCGCCGAAAAAATAAAAGATTTCAAATGTGAATATGTCGGACAGATACCCTTCGCTAAAAGTTACGGAATATTCCCGCTTTTTCACGTAAGCTTCCCGGAAAAACATTTAAAATAAATTTCTGGAAAGAAACCTGCTTATTTTTTCCGCTATGAAAGAAGCGCTTTTTCCGCTGCCGAAAAAGTTAGCTGAAAAATCCAATTTATCGTGTTTTTTTATTAAGGCTGCCGCTATCGTTTCCGAATTTACCTTTTTTAAAACCTCGTTGCAGCCGGCTCCGGCCGTCTCAGGCCATGGCGTCATAGGATAAACGGTAACGCATGGTTTTTTATTAAAATATGCTTCCTTAGCCACTCCTCCGGAATCCGTCACGATTTTTTTTGCATTCATTTGCAACGCGCCAAGCTCGATATAGCCCTGCGGTTCGATTATGGCTATTTCAGGGCATTTTACAAACTTATCATAAGACGGACATTTGCTCATCATCTCGCGCGTGCGGGGATGGACCGGAAATATAACCTTTTCACCGCTTTTAATAACGCCTTTCATTATAGCTTCGAATCGCTTCGGGTCATCGACGTTTAAAGGCCTGTGCAGCGTTACGAGAACGTAGTCACGGCCTGAAAATTGCTTGATTTTTTCTAACTTTTCAATTATTTCAAAAGCCGAAAAGCTTTTGCGCATTTTTATAAAAGTATCATACATGGTGTCGCCTGAAAAATAAGCTTCCCCCCATACGCTTTCGTTTTTCAAATTCAGCAGCGAAGCTTTTGTCGGAGCGAAAAGCAAATGAGATAAATGGTCTACGGTTATGCGGTTCGCCTCTTCGGGGCTGTCGCATCTGTCGCGCATACGCGGGCCCGCTTCGATATGCGCGATTGGAATGTGGAGCTTAACCGCAGCCAGCGCGGCGGCTAAAGTGGTATTCGTATCGCCGAAAACGATAACAAGTCTTGGTTTTTCGTCAAGTAAAATCTTCTCCACTTCGATTAATATTGCGGCCGTCTGGGCCCCGTGAAGCTTCTCGCTGACGCTTAAATTATAATCCGGCTTCGCGATCCCAAGCTCGTGAAAAAAAATATCGCTCATATTAAAATCGTAATGCTGCCCGCTATGAACGATAACTTCCTTAAACGTTTTTCTTATTTGTTCTGAAACCGGCGCAAGTTTGATAAATTGAGGCCTGTTGCCGACGATCGTTATTATTTTTTCCTTTTTCATACTCATTATAAGCCTTGATTAGCCGAGGGCGAACAGGCGCTTCAACGCTTCGTTCATTTCCTCGATTTGATAAGGTTTGGCAAGAACTCCTTTAAATCCATATTTTTCATAATTAGCCATAACGGGATCGTTTGAATAGCCGCTCGAAACGATGGCGCGAACCTGCGGATCGATTTTCAACAGCCTCTCTATGGTTTCACGGCCGCCGATGCCGCCCTGAACTACAAGATCGGTTATCACCGCGTCGATTTTTTTACCGTCTTCGAAAGATTTCAAGTATTGGGAAACCGCTTCTTCACCGTTTCGGGCGATTTTCACATCATAACCAAGATCTGTCAGCATTTCAGAAACGGGAATCAAAACGGTTTCATCGTCATCCATCAAAAGCACCGTTCGGTCGGTATATTCACTTGTTTTAGTTTCAATCACGCACTTTTGTTCAATTACCTGCTGACATACCGGGAAATATATCGTAAAAACCGATCCTTCTTTAAGTTTCGAATCAACGCTGATAACGCCATCGTGGTTTTTAACGATCGAATAAGAAGTGGCCAGGCCAAGCCCGGTTCCGTCAACTTTGGTCGTAAAATAAGGGTCGAATATTTTCTGTATATTTTCTTCTGCGATGCCGATGCCGGTATCTTTTATAATTATCCTGATATATTTTCCTTTTTCTAGCGAAGGTCTTGCGTCATCTTCGATTTCGACATTTTCGGCGGATATTTCAAGCGAGCCTCCTTCAGGCATGGCCTGCTTGGCGTTAATGGCAAAATTAGTGATTACCTGTGATATTTGACCTTCATCGGCTTCTATCATCCATAATTTTTCGTTTATATCAAACGAGCAAACCACGTTGGAACCAGCTATGGCAAACTGCGCCGAATCTTTGATCAGGTCTCTGACGTCTATGATTTTTTTTATGGGCATTCCGCCCTTTGAAAAAGTTATCAGCTGTTCGGTGAGATTTTTCGCTTTATACGCGACTTTTTCAGCCCTTAAAAGAACCTCGAGGGCCTTCTCCGTAGAATTAAGGCGTTTCTTGGCAAGATTAAGATTACCTACTATGCCCATCAAAATATTATTAAAATCGTGGGCGATTCCGCCGGCAAGTATTCCAAGCGCCTCGAGCTTCGACGATTTTAACATTTCGCGCTCCATGTGTTTTCTAACGGTTATGTCCCTGGACACTATAACCGCGCGAAGCTGATTCGACGCCGTCTGATAAATTTTTCCGGTGCTTTCGAACATAATATAAACGCCGCTTTTGTGCCTGAACCGGTATGCGATTTCATCGCCCTTTTTATTTTTGAAGCCGCATCTAAAAATGTTTTTAACTCTTTCAACGTCGTCTTTGTGAACATACTCGTAAAAATAACGGCCGACAAGCTCGTAGATATTATATCCGAGCAATTCGCGAGCGTTCGGACTTAAATATAAAAAACGCGATTCTATATCGACTTCGGTAATAAGATCGTAAGTGTTTTCGGCTAACGCCCGATATCTTTCTTCTCGCTCATGAAGAGTTTCCTGAATTTTTTGCCTTTCGAGAATTTCCTGCTGCAATTTTTCGTTGGTCGCGCGCAATTCCTGAGTTCTTTCGCTGACCTTTATTTCGAGAAGTTCCTTGTCGCGATGTTCCTTCTGGCGAAGCATCTCTTCGGCGCGCTTCTTTTCGGAAATATCTATCATGATGCCGCGAATGCCGACGGGCGCGCCTTTTTCGATTATAAAACTCGAGTGAATATTAACCGGAAAAAGCGTTCCGTCCTTTCGAACCGCCATATACTCGCGGCCGGTTTCAAAATTCTGGTTTTTATCTTTTATGGCGGTTTTAATAACATTCTGAGCGCGATCGCGCGATTCGGGAGAAAGAAGTTCGAACCCGTTAACATCGTTTACAAGGTCTTCGGGCATATACCTGAAATATTCGTATGCGATTTTATTGATGAATTTAATGCCGCCTTTAAGATCCATTTCAAAAACTATTTGCGGCAAAGAATCGGCGAGATCGCGGTATTTTTTTTCGCTCTGCATTATCGCTTCGACGAATTTTTTTCTCTCGGTAATATTGCGTATAAAAGTTACGAATTCGTTTTCGCCGAGCGGCAATATGCGCGCCTCATAATACTGAACGACGCCTTTTATGTCGAGCTTGTACTCGATGGTTTCCATCGATTCTTTTTGCACGGCGAGATTTAACGCCTTCTTGAAAATCGCGGCAGCTTCGCCCGTAAGAACGCGGCAAAAATTCTTTTTTAAAAAAATTTCGGGCGGCGCGAACAAATCGGCATCATAACCCGATTTATAATCGAGAATCACGCCCTGCGAATCGAGTTTGAAATAAAGGTCGGGAAGGGCTTTGAAAATCGTCTGCAATTCGTTTGTAATTCTTGAAAGCTTAGCGTCGGCAATAGTTCTTTCGCGAATTTCAGCTTCGAGCTTTTTTATGGCCTGATAACGCGCTTCACTTATTTCAGCTTCTTTTTTTCTGGTCTCTTCAAGCTCCATTAAAAGCGAATGGCGTTCGGTGGAATAGCACATGCTTTTTATAAGAAGCTTGCCTTCGAACTGCCCTTTGATCAAATAATCCTGCGCGCCGGCCTGGACCGTTTTCAATCCGAAAGACTCATCGTTAATGCCGGTCAAAACCACGATCGGAATTTCAGGCACCTTTGTACGCACCGTAACCAGAGTATCCAGGCCTTCGCTGTCCGGCAAAGTGAGATCAAGCAGTATAAGATCGAATCGTTCGCGCGACAAAACCCCGATGGTTTCGGAAAGCGATTTCACGTTCTGTAATTCGAACAAAAAATTATAATCTTCCGCCGCGCTTTGAAGATGAGATTTCAGCAAAATAGCGTCGCCCGGATTGTCTTCTGTTAATAGTATTTTGACAGGTTTAATGCTCATTATATTACCGCTAATGATAAATTTTACCAGTTAAGATTTCAACCGCCAAGCCCTTCGTGACTCAAAACATGCTAACAAATTCGGCAAATTTTGTCAAACAATAATCAATTCATATAAATCAAGGCCTCACGCGAGCTCGTTTAAAAGCCTTATAAGATCGTTTAGATGATACGGCTTGGTCAATACTCCGCAAAAACCGTACTGCCTGTAATCCGACATCACTGGATCATTCGAATAGCCGCTGGAAACGATCGCGCGAACGTCGGGATTGATTTCAAGCATTTTTTTAACGGTTTCCACCCCGCCCATTCCTCCCTGAACGACAAGATCGAGAACTACGGCGTCTATTTTTTTGTTTTCAAAAATAGCGCGTTTATACATATCTATGGCACGGGCTCCATTTTCGGCGGCAAAAACTTCGAAGCCCTCTTCTATTAAGTTATCTTTTAAAGACAGCAATACCGATTCGTCATCGTCCATCAAAAGGATCGTTTTTTGAATTTCGCCTTGCAATGCGCCTGGCGCAGGCGGTTGTTGCGGTAAAATAGTTTCGCCGTTTTTAGCGGGCAAATAAATGTTAAATATAAAACGTCCATCGGCGCTATATTCAAAATTTATATAACCCGAATGTATTTTTATCACGGTATGCGCAATCGCGAATCCAAAACCATTTTCACTTTCCGCCATGAAATAAGGATCAAAAATTTTTGCTGCGTCCAAAGTATCGGTTCCGACAGTTTTACAAGCTATATTTATTTTAGCGTATTTTCCCTCGGCAAGCGGCAAATTGCAGTCTTCGAATAAAACGACATTTTCCGTCCTTAACTCGACGCTCCCGGCCAAACGCGAAAGTTTGAGCGCTCCGTCGACTAAATTTCCGAGCGCCCGCTTCATCAGCGTTTCATCGCCGGCGACTTTCCAGAGATTTTCATCGCAATTTATCGTAACATTCGATTTTAAGCCGGCATCTATTTTTTCACAAATGCCCTTAAAGATGTCGTTTATAGACAATTGCCCCGTTTCAGGTATTACTTCGCATGAAAAATACGATAATTTTTCAATAAACGCCGACGCCTTAGCCAATATTTTTTCTATGCGCCCTATTAATTCTACACACCGTTCATCCACGCCCGATTTTCTTTTTAAAAGCATTAAATTGCCGGATACGCCGGCAATTGTATTATTAAAATCATGCGCGACCCTCCCGGCGAAATGCGAAAGAGCTTCGAGCTTGAGGTTTTTGTTTATCTCTTCCTCGCTTTTTTTCTTTGTGCTGATATCACGCGATACTATTATCGCCCTGAGTTCGCCGGACGCCGTATGATACAAGCTTCCGGTAGTTTCAATCCATATGTAGCGCCCTGCGATATTGCGAAATCTTACGCATACCATAATCCGCTTCTTGCCGCTAAGCCCTCTTTGAAAAGCGTCAAACGCCATGTTAAGGTCCTGCGGATGGATAAAGTCGCTGAAATTTTTTCCGATCATGTCTTCAGGCTTGAACCCCAACAGCTCCTCGTTGTTCGGACTAACGTAAATATAATTTCCGCCCATATCGGTTTCACAGGAAACATCGAAGGTCGTTTCAACGATCGCCCTGTATCGCTCGTCTCTTTCACGCAATATATCTTTCATTTTCTGGCGTTCAATATTTTCCTGTTTAAGCCTGAAGTTCACTTCATCGAGTTCGCGGGTGCGTTCGCTTATTTTATTTTCAAGTTCGTTCGTAAGCCGGACGCCATTTTCATGCAATTCTTTTTCACCGGTTCCATGCTCCGAAAAAGGCTGCGAATTTTTTTCGTATTTATAGAGCTTCGTGACAAGCGATGTAATTTTTTCAGACATTTCGTTAAATTCTTTCGCGAGCATTCCTATTTCATCATCTTGCCGCACTTTTATAACGACTCCGGCCGAACCCGGAGCTCCCATATAATTAAAAGCCATGGCTATTTCACTCACAGGAGCGATTATTCCACGGTATATGTTCAGCGAAATAAGCATAATGACAAAAGTCATCGCAATAAATATTATAAAACAAACGAAATAATATTTTGACTGGATTGAATTTAAGCTGCCGAAGGACACGCCGACGCTTACGGAACCGGTATTAGCCGCGGAACCGGGCTGTTTCGGAATAAGTACGTTGAAGGCTTTTTCATTGTAATGGCTTGAAGACGGCGTGTTTATATCGCGAATATACATTCGTTCGCTTTCGATGCCGCCGCGAATATCCGCAAGGGTTGCCTGATCGTCAAATCGCATTCCCACGCGGTTTTTATCGCCATGGAATAAAGCCTTCGCATCGCGGTCGAGAATAGTTATATAGCTGATATCTTTATGAGATGAGCATATTTTTTCGATCAATCGCTGCAAAAGCGCCGGTTCACAACCCGCATCGAGCTCGCGCACCGTATATGCCAATTCGCGGGCTTTATTCTTAATTTCAGAAATATGCCATGGAATAACAAGAAAATGAAATATAGATATAAGCCCGGCAAGCAAGGCTAATTCAAGAACGGCCATCATAAATATGAATTTGGAGCTTATTTTCATAATTCACTCCGTAATTTCAATAACCTAAGCATAAAGACTGCCCTGATCGCGCAATGCTGATTTTATAAAACCACAACGGCAACCGTGTTTAATTATATCATAAATTCAAATATAAATAAACGCATTTTTTGCATTCGAATTCATTTTTATTCTTGCCCTTTCGAAAACGAACGCTTTTTATCGCCAAATGTGCCAGACTATATTGACAATTTCGCGTAAAAAATTTATACTATCCATGTATGTTACGCAAAACGCGGACGTATCAAAAAAAGCGACGCTCAAGTTTGAATGTATAAAACAGCTTATTTTAAATGCGTTTTTGCGTAAAAAACGAAAGGGAAATATAACGCGATGATCACAACTATAAAATTGGGCAATGACGGAAAACAGAATTTCGAGCTACTGCAAAAGTTCGCCTTAGATTCGAAAATGAGCTCATTCGGCGCATGCGGCATAGATAAAATTAAAAATTCATTTCATCCTTCGCTAATGGAAAACCCGTCGATCGAAAAGCTTACAAACGCTATTTCAATAGCCTTTCATCTTTCGGATTCTATCATCGAAGGAATATTCACCCAGCCCACGCCGCATTATGCGATGCATTACAACCGCGTAAACTCTTATCTGGACGAATTTGCCCTTAAAATAACAGAAATAGCTCAAAGCTCCGGCTTCATGGCGATGCCGGTCCCCGCCTCGCAAATAATAGATAAAAGCTCCCAGAGAGGCTATTTGAATCACAAAATCGTCGGCAGCGAGGCTGGAACGGGTTTTATCGGACGCAACAACCTTCTGGTTTCACCCGAATTCGGCTCCAGAATGAGGCTGGTAACGATACTCACCGACATGCCTCTTGCGGCCAAAAGCAAGATCGAATACGGCTGCGGCTCCTGCCGCGCCTGCGTTTCATCCTGCCCCGCCGGCGCGATAGGAGAATCGGCTGAAACTTTTAACCTCGCACGCTGCGTGGAACAAATTTCAAAATTTCAAAAACTGATGTTCGTCGCGCGCGGAATATGCGGAATATGCGTTAAGGCGTGCAGAGGCGGGGAGCGAAAATAAGTGGGTATTGCTAAAACTCATAGCGGCGTAAAATTATTTTACGCGATATTATTTAACGACGAATCTACGCTTTTTAAGGCAAAGGAAAAACTAATCCTTTCCCATGGCGATATAGACTTAGAAAGCCCCGTTTTTCGCTTCGATTACACCAGCTATTACGAACGTGAAATGGGAAAAGAAATTAAAAGAATTTTTTATTGCTTTAAAAACCTTATAAAACCGGACGAGCTCGCCGATATAAAAATCCGAAGCAACGAAGCCGAACTGAGTTTTTCCGATGAAAACCGGCAAAGGACTATAAACCTCGATCCCGGTTATATGACGCTCGCAAAAATCGTCCTGGCCTCGGCTAAAGATAATATTCAAAGAATATATATTAAAAATGGAATATATGAGGAAATAACGTTATATTATAAAAACGACACTTTCAACGCATTCGATTGGACCTTTCCCGATTACCGCGAAAGTTACATACCGTTTTTCAATTCCATGCGCAACCGCTGCAAATCGCAGCTGAAAAACGGCGGCATGAACTAAACATAAGGAACGCACGTTTTGGAACAAAAGCAAAAATATTTTTATATCGCGATATTAATACTTCTAAACGTCATATGGGGCGCCACCTACGTGGCATCAAAAATCGCGATGGCCGATTTCAAGCCCATAACACTGGCATTCGTGAGATTTTCGATAGCCGGACTCATGATGGCGCCGTTTTTAGTCACCCGTTACCGCCGGACCAGGCTCGAATTTAAAGACCTCGCGGCGGCCGCGTGCCTCGGATTCGTAGGGTTCACGCTGGCATATATATTGCAGTACATCGGAGTTAAAATGACTAAAACCATGAACGCGGCGCTCGAAATTTCCTCCGAACCGATAATGATGATGGTATTGGCTTCTCTTCTGCTAAAAGAAAAAGTAAATCCGAAAATTTTGACCGGAATTCTTCTTTCAACATTCGGAGTGCTCGCGATAATACTTCCGCCTGAACTTTCGGCGCACCCTGCCGAACCCGGCCAATATTCGATAGCGGGTGACGTTCTGGTGCTGCTTTCGGCTTTTTGCTGCGCGTTATACACTATAATCGGAAACGAGGCGATAAAACGCCAGCCAAGTTTCGTAGTAACCGCTTACGCGCTTATAATGGGCGCCATTTTTCTCTTCCCGTTCTCGATATATTATGAAAATGGAATATCGTCGGCGTCAGGCGCAAGCCTTAAGTCGTGGCTGTGCGTGCTTTTTTTGTCGGCCGTGGCGACAGTATTCGCTTACTCGGCCTGGTATATGCTGTTAGAAAAACTCGAAGCTTCGTTCATGGGGAATTTTCTCAACCTGCAGCCTCCGGTCGGCATCGCCCTCGGCTATTTATTTCTTGACGAACCGGTCGACATTTTTACCATAATCGGCGCGGCGCTAATAATAGGCGGCATCTTCATCACATCGTCCGGCGCTTCATCACATCTTAAAAAGGCGGTACCCGATAATTCATGACAGACATAAACATTAATAAAACAAATGGTTTAAAATTACTTTTCATTTCCATAACGATTCTTGCGGCGCTTTTACTTATCGCTTTGCCGTCCGCAACCAAAAGCTTTGCTGCGGAAAAAAAACCGGACGAAGGGAAACGCGGCAAGTTGAATATAGATTATAAGTCGAAAATAGATTTTATAAAAGAGGGCCGGAAATACCTCGCGAAAGCCGATGTTAAGCAAGCGCTTTATTACGCCACTTATGCCGTTTCATACGGCTGCGACGCATACGACTCCTACCTGCTTCTCGCCGATATATATAAAGCTTCCAAAGACGCTAAAAGCGAAATCGGCGCGCTTGAATACGCCGTCACGAACGCTCCCAACCAGCGGCTGAAAGCCGAGACGCTAAAACGCCTCCTGGAAACGAAAAAAATAAGCGCCGCCGCCGAAATTCAGCGGGCGGCCAAAGCCGTCGAAACCGGTCAAAGCCCGAATAAAATATTGCGCCTGGCTTCGACATTCGAAAGATATTCAAAGCCTGAAGAAGCTATGGCGCAATATGAATATTTAGACGATTTATCGCCGAAAGCCAGAAGCGCGAAACACGCAAAAATAAAATTATATTTAAAGCAAAGCAAACGCGATTTGGCGAAGAGCGAAATCAAGAAATATTTTTCGCTCAAAGCCGACGACACCTCGATGGTATATCTTCTTGCGTATAACGGATTCAACATATCCGAAATAAAAGATCTCGGCTATAACGGCGAAGGAAAATTCGAATTAAGAAAATATAACAGGACCTACGCCGGGTATTACTATGAAATAGGCCACGACCAATATTTAGCGCATAACTACATTTCGGCTAAAAACAGCCTGTTATATTCGCTCGAATATTTTAAAACCGATCCGGACACGCATAATTATCTCGGAAAAATATTTTACACAAACGGAATGTTTAAAGAAGCCAGTTTTCACTTCGGCGTAGCTTATGAGTTTTTACACGAAGACTACGAAGTCGGCCTTTTGCTCGCCAAATCGCAAACGATGTCAAAACAATATGAAAAAGCGCGCCTTACGCTAAAAAGGCTTTTAAAGTCGTCGCCTAATACCGACGAATACGCTTACTGGCTACTTAAAACGGGCATCAGCAAAAACCGGCTCGAAGATTTCGGATACGTCGATTTGAAATCGCCTTTTTATAAAAAACCGCGGACAAGAAAAAAAGAAACGTCGGAGCCTGCGGAACCAGGCCCCGAAAATTTGCTGCGCACGCCCCCTACGGGGCTCAATACGCCTTTTTACGATCAGGCCCCGCAAATACAATTGTATTAAGCGAATTGAAATTTCACGTTATTTTATGGGAATATAAATGTCGAATTTCGAATCGGGATTGTTGACGCCCGGAAACCGCGCGTCATAATATTCGAAATCTTCGAGCGCCGCGAGTTCAAATTTTGAATTCTGGCTTTTCT
>Ga0074198_1001818_pt1 | contig 12899 bp, 10 predicted proteins | sample EPASupsiteSAE323_FD_64527 | JGI IMG/M metagenome (GOLD analysis project Ga0074198, IMG submission 64527) | Bioremediated contaminated groundwater from EPA Superfund site, New Mexico - Sample SAE3-23 | ecosystem: Environmental > Aquatic > Deep subsurface > Groundwater > Contaminated ...
GTGTGGCGCCGATTCCGTATGAGGTTGTGCTGGAGGTGCTGCGCCGGGAAGGATTGGATCCGGAACTCGCTTTTGCCTGGATAAATCCTGAGCCGATTGCCGCCGCCTCGATTGCCCAAGTCCATGAAGCGCTTTTGCCGGGCGGGCAAAGGGTGGTAATAAAGGTGCAGAGACCGGGTATTGATAAGATTATCGAAATGGATCTCTCCATACTGCTTGAAATAGCGCGGGTCTTTGAAAAAAGAAGTTTATGGGCCAAGCTGTATCGGGTCAGTGATATAGTGGTGGAATTAGGGGAATCGCTGAAAAACGAGCTTGATTTTCGCCAGGAAGCCCGCAATGCGGACATCTTTTATCATAACTTTGAGAAGGATGACCGGGTTTGTATCCCGGGGATATATTGGACTTCGTCAACCCAAAGGGTACTTACCATGGAATTTGTTGAGGGCATCAAGATATCGGATTTTAACCGCTTGCACCAGGCCAATTATAACATGGAGAGGATTGCCGCTAACCTGGTCGAAGCCCTCTTCAAACAGGTTTATGAATTTGGCTTTTTTCATGCCGACCCCCATCCGGGCAACATTGCCATAGGGTCTGATGAGACCATTGTTTTCTATGATTTCGGTCAGGTGGGGGTGATTGACCATCTAATCCGGGAAAAGGGCATGAACCTGATTATCGCCATGATGCAGTATAACGTTGACCGGGTCACCCGGGCACTGCAGGACATTGCCATTGCCGATCAGCGTGTCAACCAAGCGGAATTGCGCCGGGATGTGGCACGCCTGCAGCAGAAATACTATGGGGTTCCCCTGGCTCAGATCGATCTGGCCCGGGCCTTATCTGAACTGGTTGACTTGTCCCTGCAGTATAGAATGCGTTTGCCGGTCGAGTTTTCCTTGATGGTTAAGATGATGATAACCGTAGAAAACATTGCCGCACAATTGGACCCGAATCTAAGCATAGTCAAGCTGGCCGAACCTTATGGGAAAAGGCTGCTGCTAAAAAAGTATGCGCCAGGCCGGATCAGCAAGGAAGTCCAGGAAATAGTGCGGGACTACACCGAACTGGGCCGGGAACTTCCGCGGGAAATCCTGAGCATTCTGAAGATGGCGGAAGACGGCGAGTTAAAGGTCAAGATGGAACACTCCAACCTCAGACGTTTAAGCTCGAAACTGGACATCATGTCCAACCGCCTTTCCCTGGCCATCATTCTGGCTTCAATAATTATCGGCACGGCTCTGGTAGCGGGTCAGAGCAATAGTTTGCTGCTGAATAGCATCCCGGTTGTGCAAGGCGGTTTTGCCGTAGGCATTGTGTTGGGATTATTCCTCGCCTATTCGATTCTCCGCAGCGGACGCTATTGAATATGCGTGAAATATGCAGAGTCAGTAATATTTACTGGATAGCGCCAATAAGAACAGATAAAAATGCTTGACGGCGGCAGAGCTTAGTGATAGCATTTTCTCCATACAAATTGATATTGAAATCGATGATCAGGATAGTAGCAAACAGGGCGTTTTCAGAGAGCCGGGCAAGGTGAAAGCCGGCAGCAAGCTGTTTGACGAATGCCACCTGAGAGTTCTGTCCAAAGGCCGGCGGCCCCAAGGCAGACGGTTAACCTGCCGTTATCAGGAATGAGCCGGACAAAAGTCAACTAGGGTGGTACCGCGGGAAAACAACTCTCGTCCCTTTACAGGGATGAGGGTTTTTTGTTTATTAACCGTAAAACAAAAACTAGTTTGAAGGAGGACCCCGTATGGAACTTAAGAGGAAGATCCTGCAATTAATCGAGAACGACGCGAAGCTGAGTCCCCGAACCATCGCAGTAATGCTGGACGAGGACGAGGCAAAGATAGCGGCAATTATAGAGCAGATGGAAGCAGATAAGGTTATCCTCGGTTATAATACCGTGATCAACTGGGAGAAGGCCGACGGCGACGGCGCCATGGCCATGATCGACGTCAAGGTTACTCCGGAGCGCGAGTTCGGCTTTTCCAAGGTAGCGGAGCGCATATGCCGTTTCCCGGAGGTTCGCTGCGTTTACCTGATGAGCGGAACCTATGACCTTTCCGTTATGGTATGCGGGGAAACCATGAAAGACATCGCAGATTTTATTTCGCACAAGCTGTCTACATTGGAGCAGGTGCAAAGTACGGTTACGCATTTTATGCTGAAGCGCTATAAACAGGATAATCTCATCTTTGAGGATCCGCAGCAAGATAAGAGATTGGTGGTGAGCCCATGAGTAAAATGGATCGATATATATCGCCAACCGTTAAAGCTATTCCTCCGTCGGGTATCCGCAAGTTTTTCGATTTGGTTACTCAGACCAAGGGGGTTATTTCTCTGGGGGTCGGAGAACCTGATTTCGTTACGCCCTGGCACATCAGGGAGGCCTGCTTCTATTCGTTGGAACAAGGTTATACTATGTATACCTCCAACAGCGGACTCCCTGAACTACGGGAAGAAATCGCCATTTATGAAAAGCGGAAGATTGGCGTGGAGTATAAACCGGCTGACGAGATCCTGATTACCGTCGGGGTTAGTGAGGCAGTGGACATCGCTATGCGGGCCTTGCTGGAACCGGGAGACGAGGTACTGGTGCCGGAGCCCTGTTTTGTATCCTATGCACCCGGAGCCGATCTGGCCTTTGGCAAAGCCGTTCCCGTGCCTACCTATGATGAGGACGAATACCGGCTGCGCCCGGATATACTGGAGAAATACATCACTCCCAAAAGCAAGATCCTGGTCCTGGCCTATCCCAGTAACCCGACCGGCGGGGTAATGACCCAGGAGGATCTGGCGGCCCTGGTGGATATTATTATTAAAAACGACCTTATCGTAATCTCGGACGAGATCTACTCTGAATTGACTTATGTGGGGCAGCACACCTCGATTGCCTCGTTTCCGGGCATGAAGGACCGCACCATTGTTATGAACGGGTTTTCCAAGGCCTTTGCCATGACCGGCTGGCGGATCGGTTATGCCTGTGGCCACCCCGATATCATAGCCGCTATGACTAAGATACACCAGTATACGATAATGTGTGCCCCCATAATGGGGCAGATGGCAGCTATCGAGGCATTGCGCCACGGGGAAGCCGAGATGCGCAAGATGGTGGATGATTATAACTACCGCCGCAAGATAATACTATCCGGGCTGCGCGAGATAGGCTGTTCGTGTTTTGAACCGCGCGGAGCATTCTATTGCTTCCCCTCTATTGCTATCTCCGGGATGAACAGCGAGGATTTTTGTGAAAAACTGCTGTTTGAAGAGCAGGTGGCGGTGGTGCCCGGCAACGCCTTTGGCAACAATGGCGAAGGATATATTCGCTGCTGTTATGCAGCCAGCATATCCAACATTGAAGCGGCTATAGAAAAGATGGGGAGATTTATCTCTCGACATAGAAAATCTTAATCCGCGCTGAAAAACACCATGAGGAATATGAAATATATTGGCCTAGACACCCTAACTGGCGGCTTTTATCCAACTGATAGTGAACACTTTTGGCTCATAGAGGGCGGTCAACCATCTGCTGATTTGCTGGGGAATATCATCGAATAGCCTAGAATAGGCCGGGAATAATACGATTTATTTGTAAAGGATTTTGGCTCTTTAAGTGGAAAACCTCTTCAAAACAACTTTTGAGGGGGTTTTCTCTTGATCGGAGACATTACTTTTAATGAAGTAGAACTCCTGAATGCCTATGGGGTGTTGTCGGTGAGCGGACAGAGAGAGATGAAGGATTACATGCGGTATTTGCTATGCAAGCAATACCGGCGGGATGTGATGGCCACAGTATTTCATAACAAGCTGCTGCATAATTTATTTCATGGCCTGCTGCATCTATCCGAACGGGAAGAGATTGACTGCGAACAGATCGGCAAAAGGATCAGCCAGATCAAAGAACTGTATTATGGGCTCTTTGAACAGGTACATGTCCGTTATAGTCAGCATGTAGAAGAACTGGACAGCAATGATGTGGTAGCCGGTTTTGCCAGGAACAGCTTCGCCAATCTAGAGCGGGTTTTAAACATCGGAAATACGGATATGATAAGGTATGAAATAATAAACTTTTATCAGGAATATACAAAATTGTCGCAAAGAAAAGACGCCAGGAGCATTGTTGCAGTATAATAGCACTAGTGCTCTGTTAACCCTAATTATGTATATTATTTGTCGAGAAAAATTCATGTAGGACAAGGCGGAGGAATGAGCAATACTGGACGTATTGCGATTGACGACAACGCAGTCATACATGAATTTTGCCGACAAGAAGATATAGAATTAGAGTTAACAGAGCACCAATAATATTGAAAGCGGTGGAAGAATAATGAAGGTTAGATTTCTTGGCGCTGCCCAGAGCGTTACCGGTTCTTTTTTTCTGGTCGAAACCGACAGCATTCGTTTCGCGGTTGACTGTGGTTTATTCCAGGGTCCCAAGGAACTGCAGGAAAGGAATTATCAAGAGTTTCCCATTGAACCAGCCAGTATAGAATTCCTCCTGGTCACGCACGCCCACATCGACCATACCGGCTTGATACCCAAGCTATACAAAAATGGATTCAAGGGGAATATTTATTGTACCCATGCCACTGAAGAACTCTGTCAGGTGTTGCTCCCCGATTCGGCCCATATCCAGGAGGCTGAAATTGAAAGAAAGAACCGTAAGCTGGCTCGTTCCGGACAACCCGAAATAGAGCCCATTTACACCACCCAGGACGCCCTGGATTGCCTGGCCCGCTTCCGCTCAATCAACACGGATGAAATCATTAATCTGCATCCGGGGATCGATGTTCGTTTCCGTAATGCCGGGCATATATTGGGCGCAGCAATTGTCGAATTGTGGGTAACTGAAGGGGAACGCAAAACCAAGGTAGTCTTCAGCGGCGATCTGGGCAATGTAGATCAGCCTATTGTAAAGGACCCTACTATTATTGAGAATTGCGATTACCTGATGATAGAGTCGACCTATGGCAACCGCTTCCATGAAAAACTGGATTCCCGGTCTGAGGAGTTGGGCCGTATCATCAAGGAAGCCATGGCTAAAGGCGGCAATCTGGTTATTCCGGCCTTTGCGGTGGAACGCACCCAGGATATGCTCTACGACCTGATCAGTTTGGCGCATGACGGGAAGCTCGATCCCAAGATCCAGATCTTTATTGATAGTCCGCTAGCCATTGCCGCTACCGAGATATTTATGAAGAATGTGGAGTGCTTTGATGATGTTACCCGCGCGTTTATTGATGAGCACAAAAATCCTTTCGAGATGATCAACCTGAATTACTCCCGGACCCAGGAAGAATCAATGATGCTCAATACCCGGGTGGGTAACACTATCATAATATCGGCCTCCGGTATGTGCGAGGCGGGACGCATTAAGCATCATCTCAAACATAATCTGTGGCGCCCGGAATCAACCGTGCTCTTTGTGGGCTATCAGGCGGTAGGCACCTTGGGGCGCCGTTTGATGGAAGGCGAGAAGGATGTAACCATTCACGGGGAGAAGATTGCGGTTAAAGCCGACATTAAATCAATTGACGCCTATTCCGCTCATGCCGACCGCGGCGGATTGATTAATTGGGTAAAGAGTTTCGTCACCCCTCCGCAGGCCATTTTCGTTGTGCATGGGGAGGGTGAATCCCAGGTGGCTCTGGCTGATTATTTTAAAAACGAAATGAAGATACCGGTATTTATACCGGCCTGGCTGCAGGAATTCGAACTGGGCGCGGAAAAGACCATTTACAGCGGAGTTACCCAACCGGTTGATCATATTGACAAGGCCATGCAGGCGGAAAGGAAATACCTGGATATTAGCCTTAAATTACATGATATGTTCAAAGAGAGCTGGAGGAGAGCAGAATATGACAAGATAATAGAATCAATGGAAAAAATAGATAAAGCAATTTAGCTTATTTAGCGATAAGATGCCGGGATTTTTGTTCCCGGCATTTTTTATTAGGGGAAGCTTGATATACCGGGATTCGGAGGCGTCAAGTCTGATCTAAGCTAGTCCCTGCTTCTGGTGGACCTTGATGCTGATTTTTTGCCTTGAACATTTCATTTTTTAAGCCGGACTAAAAATATTGCTGCTTGTTGAACTGGAAAACTTAGTGATATAATTCTTTTACTCTCTTAGACTTGGAGGCAGCAATTGTCTATGAATCCTACGTTTAGTTCACTCGAATTCTTTCGCTGGGGTCTGGCGAGTGTGCCCGGTGTTATTTTCCATTATGGCAAAGAGCTTGACCTTGAGGTGGAAGATATCGGCCTCCTGTGCGCCCTCTTTTATACCCTGGAAAGGACTCGCCCCCTGTTTCAAACTGGCGTAAGCGTCGGCCAAGTCCTGATGTACTGTCCTTTTCTGACCAAACAGAAGCTGTCGGGTAAGCTTACCCGTTTGGCTCGTCTGGAGATAATAGAGATTGAGGAAACCGGCAAGAGTTTTTCAGATAAAAAGATCTATTTTGAACCCTTGATAACCAGGATCGATCAGTTGCTGTGCCGCGATCACCCCGGATTATCAGCAAATACTGACGGAGATAATGATGATAATATGCTGGTATTGCTCAATCAATACCGCAGTCGCATTGAACAACTGGAATTGCAGGTGGAAGAGGAGAAACAGGAACAGGTTATTCCCGATCTATCAGTCTACCCCAATGGAAGCTTCAAAAAGGTGGCTGACTTCATTGCCAAGAAAACCGGAAATCTGCTCAGCGTCAAGATGGCGGCCGAATTAAGGAAATGGCTGGATGATATGGCCTTCAATCCGGAGTTTCTATTAATAATGCTGGAACTGTGCTTTGAGCGCAAGATACAGAATCCCCGGGAGATTACCCGGATTGCTCAACAGATCAAGGAGAATTGCATCAGCACCGTTGAGGATCTTGAATTGTTCCTTAATAATTATATCGACAGTGATAAAATAAGCGCTGTTCGCTTGAATCGTTTCGATCCTGATATTCAGGAGTTTGGCTCCTATACTGGTATTGATATGACCGCGGCGGCCCGCAAGAAAATGTATTATAAGTGGCGCTATGACTGGGGATTTACCCATGTGATGATTATGAAGGCCGGCGAGATAATGTGCCAGCGTACTAAAAACGGCGGACTGGAATACATAGACAGCGTCTTGCATAACTGGATGAGCAAAGAGATACGGCAGGTAGAGGATGCCGAAAAAGAGATGAGAGACTTCAAGAACCGCAGCAAGAAAGATCAACCAGGCAGTACCTCATCTCGTCCCCAGACCAGGTCGGTGACGGCAGAATACGAAATATATGTTCCTCCCAGCTTGGAAGAAATAAAAAGTAAGGTATAATAAAAAACGGGGATTATATCCCCGTTTCGATTTGGGAGGGTTTTGAGTCATGAAAGCGCGGGCGAGGAATCAGGTGCCGGAAGAAACCTTATACGATCTGGAGAGCGAATACCGCGTATTATCATCTATGCTGCATTCGGAGGAGGCCTGCATAGAGGCCTATGACCAACTTTCCATCAGCGACTTCTATTCTCCCCAGAATGGCAATATATTCGCCATGATCCGCAACTTGTACGAACGCGATCTGCGGCCCACCTATGTCGAGTTATTAAAAGAAGGGCATAGCCTGGGTATTCTCACCAGTCCCAATGATATCGAGCAATTGCATTATGTCGCGTCCCAGTATATAGATGACGAGAATATCAAGTACTGGATCAAGCGGGTTAAAGACAAATCCCGCCTGCGTAAATACGAGGATTTTCTGCGCAACAGCTATCAGAGTCTGGCTGAGCAGAAGGAGATCGATGTCGAGCAGGTTCTGATGGAGGCGGAAGAGAAGCTTACTAATCTGACTGCCCTGGAGATAGACGATCATGTGGATAGCCCGTTTGAAATGGCCGCTCTTGGCTATGATGAGGTTGAGCGCCGTTTCTTGCGCTATAAAGAGATAAAAGAATTGCATAAAGGCGTATTGCCGATGGATGGCCTTACAACTGGCTTCAACACCCTAGACAGAGTCACATTGGGTTATAAGCCAGGCGATCTGATTATACTGGGCGCGCAGACCGGTCATGGCAAGACTGCCTTTGCCCTGCATACCGCCCGGGCGATTGCTGTTGAGCAACAGAAAAACCTGCTATATCTCAACACGGAAATGAGCCGCCAGCAGATCGCCCTGCGCTGGGGCTCTATTCTTTCGTCTATAGAACATGATCGTATACGAAAGGGCGATATCAACGAATCCGAATTATCGATTATACTCAATGCCTATTCCCGGCTGCGTGAGAGCGGTTTTTATTCTTATCCCTGTCCCAATCTGACCCCGGAAAAGAGTATCTCCATTGCCCGAAAATTCAAGGTTCAGCGGAATATCGAGATGATGATCGTCGACTACGTGGGCCGCATGGAGAAACATGACCCGCGCCAGGCTGAATGGCAGGTATTGGAGCAGATTGTTAAGACCCAGAAGATGCTGGCCCAGAACCTGAATATTGCCGTTATGGTTCTGGTCCAATTGAATCCGGACGGCACCCTGCAGGGTGCCCGGCGCATGAAAAACGAATGCGACTTGATGTTGAAACTGGCTCCACTATCTAAAGAAGAACTCCAAGATAATGAGGAACTAAAGAAATACAAGAACCCGAATTACTATCTTGTTATTGAAAAAAACCGTGACGGTATCAGCGGGATGGGGATTCCCATTGTTTTTGATCAACAGAAACAAACAATGAAGGACGCTGAGAGGATTAGCTGAAGTGGATGACAATGAGGAGAGAAAAAAGCTCTATGATGATACTGCCAAGCGTGTATTTGATGCCAATATGCGAGGAAACTTGTCAGTCGGGGAAATGAGCTTCCTCCTAAGCTTATTGGATCAGGTCATGATGAAGCGCCAGTATCCGGATTTGGTCCAACTGCTCCGAGAGTGGAAGGACTCCAAGGCTGATGAAGAAATAAATCTGATTATCAAAGAAACCTTGATAAACATCGATTTTAATAACCAAAAGTCGGTTATAGCCAATCTCGATATTATAAAAGATCTGTTAGGGGTTCAAGGGGGGCAGGAAGATGCATGATCTCTGGCTGCATGAAAAGAATACAGAAGGATACGGAGTAAAATGGCGAATCACCGGGGTTTTGCATTCGGAAACGACTCCTTTTCAGGAATTAGTCGTAGTGGACACACTGGAATGGGGTAGGGCACTATTGTTGGATGGCGCCATTCAGATAACGGAAAAAGACGAATTTATCTATCATGAAATGATCAGTCATGTAGTCATGAATTCCCATCCCGAGCCGGCTAGGGTCTTGATTATCGGCGGCGGCGACGGAGGAGTTCTCCGGGAATTGTGCCGCCACCAGAGGCTCCAAGCTGTGGATATGGTGGAGATAGACGGCAGAGTGGTAGAAAACAGCAAACGCTTTTTCCCGGCGGTGGCCACTTCTTTTGGCGATCCCCGCCTCCGCCTCTATCTGGAAGACGGGTTGGCATTTGTTAAAAACAGCCGGGAAAAATACGATGTAGTGGTAGTCGATTCCTGTGATCCGGTCGGACCGGCGATTGAGTTGTTCAGCGAGGGCTTCTATCGTGACTTGTACGCCATATTGAAGGATGACGGGATGACCGTGGTGCAATCGGAATCACCGGTATTTTATCAGGAAACCTTTAGCTCGATTCAACGGCATATGGCTGCGGTATTTCCACATGTCAGCGTTTATTTGGCTCCGGTACCCACCTATGTAAGCGGTCCCTGGTCCTTTACCGTGGGCAGCAAGAAGCACAACCCCACCCAAATTGCCGAAACCCATGAGAATTTTAAGGACCTCAAGTACTATGACGGTGAAATACATAAAGGAGCCTTTGCTCTGCCCAGGTTTATCCGGGAATTGGTAACTCCTTAATCTTTAATCAATAAAAGCTGCATCATGGAGGACCTTACCTGCATGCTGATCGTGAGCAAACATTATCGGGAGGCCGATGCCCTGCCGGTTTTGACCGGAGCACTGGAGGGCATTATAGCAGAATCGTTTATGGAGCCCATCTTCTTCTGTATCGGCTCAGACCGGCATTTGCTTGACAGCTTCGGGCCATTGACCGGTTCCATGATTAAGGAGCATTGGCCGGAAGCTATAGTGTGCGGAACCCTGGACGAACCCTTGCACGCCAGGAACCTGCCGATGCGCGTTATGGCGGCCAAAAGGGAATATCCCAGCGGAATAGAGATAGCGATAGACGCCTCGTTGGGGACTCCGGAGGAGATCGGCATGATAAAATTGCGAGAGGGACCGGTTCTGCCGGGGAAAGCGGTATCCCTTAGACTGCCGCCGGTAGGTCATTATTCAATTACCGGCGTAGTGGGAGCATATGCTGAAAAAACAGGAAACCGCTCCCGTGAACCGGTGGGGCTGGCCAATATATATCATCTGGCCCAAATGGTTTCCAGCGCTGTTGCCCTGTGTTGCAGAAATAAGACAAATAGGGAAGGGTAGATGCTTTTTCCGTTTACTATAGCATTTAACTATGCTATTATCATGCATGAATAGGGTTGTTCATGGAAGGTTAATAAGAATCTATGGCCTCCCGTCCGCAGGATGAGAGGCTTTTTGATTGCAACAAAGGGTGGAGGAGGTAGACCAGAATATGAAACGCTTGATGATAGGCAATGAAGCCATAGCCCGGGGAGCATACGAAGCTGGGGCTACGGTTGCTGCCGCTTATCCAGGTACACCAAGTACCGAGATTGTATCGAATTTTGCCAAATTTCCCGGAGTCTATGCCGAATGGTCGCCCAATGAGAAGGTAGCCATGGAGGTGGGAGCCGGAGCTTCCATCGGCGGGGCCAGGACTCTGGTAACTATGAAACATGTGGGGGTAAACGTAGCGGCCGACCCGCTCTATACCTTTGCCTATACCGGAGTTAACGGCGGCCTGGTGATTATATCGGCCGACGACCCCGGCATGCATTCCTCGCAGAATGAGCAGGACAACCGGGGCTATGGCCGTTTTGCCAAACTGCCGGTGCTGGAACCAGCCGACAGCCAGGAAGCCAAAGACTTCACCCGGCTGGCCTTTGATATCAGCGAGCAATTCGATACTCCGGTAATGCTCCGGGTAACCACTCGTTTATCTCACTCGCAGACCTTGGTGGAAGAGGGCGAGGTAAAGCCGGGGGAGGTCAAGCCCTATAAAAAAGATGCCGCCAAGTATGTCATGCTGCCGGGCTATGCCCGCGGGCGACATGTAGTGGTGGAAAAACGCATCTTGGCCCTGAAAGAATACTCTGAAACTGCCCCCCTTAATCGCATAGAAATGAACGATACCAACCTGGGGATCATAACCAGCGGGGTGGTTTATCAATACGTTAAAGAAGCCCTACCCCATGCCTCCATATTGAAGCTGGGCTTTACCAATCCGCTTCCGCAGAATCTGATTAAGGAATTTGCCGGAAAGGTCAAACGATTGGTAGTGGTGGAAGAACTGGAGCCGGTTATTGAGGAACAAGTGAAATCATGGGGCATTCCGGCGGAGGGCAAAGAATTGTTCTCTCTGCTCGGCGAATACAGTGTGGAACTTATTGCTGAAAAACTGGGAGGAGCCGCTCCCATACCCAGCTACGGACTGGAGAAGGACGTGCCGGCGCGGCCGCCGCTCATGTGTCCGGGCTGCCCCCATCGCGGGGTTTTCTATATGCTGAATAAGATGAAGCTGGTGGCCATGGGCGATATCGGCTGTTATACCCTGGGAGCCCTGAGCCCGCTGGACGGCATGGATTCCTGCATCTGTATGGGAGCCAGTATTGGCACCGCCCTGGGCATGGAAAAGGCCCGCGGCGAGGAGTTTGCGGAGAAGGTGGTGGCCGTTATCGGGGATTCCACCTTCGTACATTCCGGCATCACTCCCTTGATTGATGTGGTATATAACCAAGGAACCTCAACGGTTCTGATTTTGGATAACGATACCACGGCCATGACCGGCCATCAGGACCATCCGGCTACCGGACTTACTATTCGGCGTGAGCCTACGGCCAAACTTAATATTGAGGGCCTGGTCCGGGCGATAGGCATCGATAATGTCCGGGTGGTCGATCCCCTGGACATGAAGGCCTTCCAGAAGGTCTTAAAGGAAGAGTTGAAAAGACGGGAGCCTTCCGTTATAATCGCCAAACGGCCCTGCGCCCTGATTGAGAAGAAACCGGCGGAAAAGCAGTACTATGTGGACCAAGACCTCTGCAAGGGCTGCAAGCTGTGTCTGAAGATTGGGTGTACCGGCATCTATTTTGTGGATGATGAAAAGATGGCCTATATCAACCCCAATGTTTGCGTAAACTGTGGTTACTGCGCCCAGGTCTGCAATCTGGATGCGATCAAGCCGGTGGAGGGATAAAGATGAGCGAAAATACCAGCATTTTAATCGTAGGAGTCGGGGGGCAGGGCACCTTGCTTACCGCCCGTATTCTGGCCCAGGTAGCAGTACAGATGGGCCATGACGTCAAGGTATCCGAAGTTCATGGCATGGCCCAGCGCGGCGGCAGCGTGGTCTCACAGGTAAGATACGGGGAAAAGATTTATTCGCCGATCATTCCGCTCGGCGGAGCCGATATCATTCTGGCTTTTGAAAAACTGGAGGCCGCTCGCTGGCTGGACTACTTAAAGCCAGGCGGAATGGTGATAATAAATAATGATAGGGTTGACCCGCTGCCGGTCATGAGCGGTAAGGTCAAGTATCCGGAGACCATCACGGAAAAGGTTAAACAGAAGGTTTCCGATACTATTGTGGTTAACGCCACTGATGTGGCCATAACCTGCGGGAATGTCAAAGCTGCCAATGTGGTTTTGCTGGGAGTTCTCACCACAGCGGCCGGGCTCCCCACGGACGAGGTCGAAGCCGCTATCCGCGCCATGGTGCCGG
>Ga0074198_1001820_pt1 | contig 12888 bp, 6 predicted proteins | sample EPASupsiteSAE323_FD_64527 | JGI IMG/M metagenome (GOLD analysis project Ga0074198, IMG submission 64527) | Bioremediated contaminated groundwater from EPA Superfund site, New Mexico - Sample SAE3-23 | ecosystem: Environmental > Aquatic > Deep subsurface > Groundwater > Contaminated ...
AAATGGGCTGTGAAATGGCATATTTAAGGTTATTTTTTGAAATAATGGTAATTTCGTCGAGATAGCCTGTTTGATGCGCCCACCAAATCCGGGAGCTTAGGCTCGAATCAATTGCAAATTTTATTTTAAAAATTGCTAATGATAAACATGCTTAACGGATTCAAAATAGGTTCGTAATGGAAAGGTTAGATAATTAATAATAAGAAAAAAATTAGATAACAGTTTTTCATATGGATTTTTCCCGAATCGCTTTCGCCAGCCTCCTGATTCCCTCCCCGATCCGCTCGTTATCGGAGTTGGAGTAGTTCAGCCTCATGGTGTTGCTGCCGCCGCCGTCCGCGTAAAATGCCTGGCCGGGAACGAAGGCGACCTTCATGGCGATGGCCCGGTTGAACAGATCCAGTGCCGACATATTCTCCGGCAGCGTGGCCCACAGGAACATGCCGCCTTCCGGCCTGGTGAAGTCTACATCTTCTGGGAAGGTATCCTCCATCGTCTCGACCATGAAATCCCGCTGATCCTTGTAGGCCCTCCGTATTTTGGCGATGTGCAGTTCGATGTCGTTATCCATGAAATACTGATGGACGATCCTCTGGCAGAGATAGTTGGAATGCAGGTCCGACGCCTGCTTGGCGACGATCAGCTTCTCCATGATCTCCTCACAGGCGCAGACCCAGCCCAGCCGCACGCCGGGCGAGACGATCTTGGAGAAGGAGCCGAGCAGCACGGCATCCTCGCCGAGATACTTTCTCATGGAGGGCATATCCTCGCCCAGGAACCGCAGCTCGCCGTAGGGATTGTCCTCGATGAAGACCGTGCCGCTGCCTTCCAGCTTCTCGGCCACGGCCCGGCGCTTGTCTCTGGAATAAGTTATGCCCGTCGGGTTCTGGAAGTTGGGAACGGAGTAGAAGAGCTTGGCACCGGCTGCGTCTTTGGAGAGTGTTTCGCCCAGCGCCTCAGGATCGATGCCGTCTTCTTGCAGGGGAATGGAATGGAACTTGGGCTCGAAGAGGCCGAAAGACTGGATGGCGGCAAGATAAGTGGGCCGCTCCAGGATGACGCTGTCCCCCTTGTTCAGGAACGCTTTTGCCAGAAGATCGAGGCCCTGCTGCGAGCCGTTGGTGATCAGGATTTCGTCCGGGCTGACCCGCAATCCCTGCTTGGCGTATCTCCTGGCGATCAGCTCACGCAGGGGAAAATAGCCTTCCGTGGTGCTGTACTGGAGGGCCGCCTCGCCGCATTCGCTCAAAACCTTCTGAGTGGCCGCTGCTACCTCTTGCACAGGAAAATATCTGGGGTTGGGCAAGCCGCCTGCAAAGGAGATGATCTCAGGGTCTTCCGTTACTTTCAGAATCTCTCTGACAAATGATTTGTGGACGCACGACATTCGGTCTGCGAATATTCTGGCCATTTGGTTCTACTTCCTCTTAATCGAGCATCAATGCTGAAATTATGACTCATTTCTTGTTTTTTTATTCTTCATTCGATTCTTCGTCTGATTGACTTCACGGCAAGATTGGATAATCCTTGCGCTTGGTAATCTCGGTTTGAGAATAAAAGCAGATATCGACATTGATGCGTCATCGGTTAAGGCGGAAATCCGTTGACAAATCAGGAACAACAATAGGGATTTCACGTCTATAGCGCCTTAGCGTGAACCAGGATCTCACGCGAAGCCCCGAAGGGCGCGAACTAGCAGGTGAGATGTACTTTTTAAGCAAAATCAAAGGCTACGAAAATGGGTAGTAACAAATCCAAAAAACAGGATGCTGGTTAGATTCGAGCAGGCCCAGATGTTCTGGCAATTAATCCTTAAATAGCATGAACACAGAAGTCATATCCATGTGTGAGGTTCTGGAGCGCAAAGACCGAAAAGCTTCCCTTCCCTATGAGTCTGATGCAAACAAGACAGACGAGGAGATTGTGGGGGGCTTGATGGAAATAACGGCCCTTTCTCTTTCCGATACACTGGAAGAAGAACCCACCTATAAATGAATATCTGAAGAAGGGCGATATCGTTCTAGTTCCTCTTTCTTATTCAGACCTTGTTAATAAAAAGCTAAGGCCATCGCTTGTGCTGTATCATGATGCTGATGTATCGCAGCTCACTGTAGCTTACATATCAAGCAGGATTCCTTCAAATCCGGGACCCTACGACATAGTGATCCCATTAGGAACGCCCATGAGCACCAAGGCCGGTCTGATTTATGCATCCGTGGTCAAAGTTTGCTGGATCGCGATGGTTAAGAGAATACTGGTGAATAGAAAAATAGGCGAAGCTGATGAGAATTTGAGAGAGATGGTAAACCAAGTTCTGCCCTCAGCACTCTCCATCTAAGATTTTTCAATTCCGTTGAATATTGGAGAAATTGCCAATGATTTGTCCAGAGAGCAGTCCAAGGAAAAAATATAGCTGGAATTGAGGCAACTGCTCACTCATCCCTTTTCGTACCTCAGATCAAGCCCGCCTTCCGTCCAGTCGAACCTGGGCACGCTCTTGCGCTTCTTCTTGGATGCCTGCAGGGCCTGGACAACCAGCGGCACGGTGATGGTGGCGTCGGAGAAGACCTGCACCTTGCTTGCCTCCTTCTTCACCTTGCCCCAGGACACGGCCTCCTCGAAGGTGCAGCCGGACAGGCCGCCCCAGTGCGGCGCATCCGTGGTGTACTGCAAAGCGTAGCTGTGGCCGCCTGAGTAGTCGCCGATAAGCTCCGCAATGACCTCGGTCTGCTGGATGAAGTTCTTGGGAACTCCTCCGCCGATGTAGATCACGCCGGTCTTGGCGGATTTCTCGACCATTCTGGTGATCTCGTCCACATCCTTGATCTGGTCCACCATGACGCTGCAGCCTTCGCGCAGAGCCATGACCATGCCGATGCCCCAGGAGCTGTCGCCTAGTGCCGGGACGAAGATGGGAACACCGGCCTTGTGGGCCGCCCCGAGGATGGTCGTGTCCGGCAGGCCCTCGCCCACCAGGTGCATTATCTCGCGCGAGGAGTAGCGGTGGTTGGGGTCTAGGCCCTTCACGAATTTGGATATGTGGTTGTCGGCCTTGTGCAGCTCGATCTCCGAGACGAAGACATCGTAAATCCGGTCGATCTTGCACTCATTGAGGTAAGCATCGTCGGCGCAGGCGCTGCCCCGGTAGTGAACGATGCCGAGACCCTCGCACAGGTCATGAAAGAGATTGGCTCCGGTGCTGACCAGGCAGTCCACCTTTCGCTCCCGCAAGAGGTAGGCGATGAACTCGCCGAGGCCCGCAGGAACCATTGCCCCCGCCAGGCCGAGGAAGATGGTTACATCCTCATCGAGCATTCGCTGCCAAACACCCAGGGACGTTCCGAGCTGGCCGCCTTGAAAACCCATCTTGCCCATGTCCGATACGAGATCGGCCACACCCCTATCCTTCATGGGTATGGTAGTCCTTATCCGCTCTCCGTTGCAGATAAAATCATGACCGTGACCGTGATCCATTTTATCCCTCTAATCTTGCTCCATAACCGGCGCTCGCAGTCTTCAATTGAGGCATTGCAAGCCTTTCGCTTTGATTCAAACCTTATCTTTGAAGCGCTCGTTACGTTTAAAGGTTGTCCAACGTCAAAAAGGATTTTGGAAAAGGCCGATAATTCCCGCAAAAGGCCCGTAAAAAGAATGGCAAAAAAAAGCTCGCTGCCGAAGGCATCCTTGCATGATCTTTATATACCAATAAGGGCTCTAAAGTTAGGTTCGACACAACTGGCCCGAGTTCATGGGGAGGTGATGCTTCGTTATGTTTGCAGCTTGCGATTCAATCTCAGACCAAAGCGCAAGTGGTGAAGTCGGCGCATTCAGGCTCGGGAACCGGAATCAAGGGAACGGCTAAAATTGAGATGGTAGTCAAGGGGAAGGCTAGGAAACATGTGGACGGCTGAGGATTCTTTGGAGCTCTACGGGATAGAGAACTGGGGTAACGGCTATTTTTCCGTTAATGATAAAGGTAATATTATAATTTTTCCGAACAAAGACCGCACTCAGTCCGTGGACGTGATGGACCTCATCGAGGAGATTGAGAGATCCAAGGACCTGGAGTTTCCCGTACTCCTGCGCTTTCCTCAGATGCTGGAAGACCGGATCAATGAGATCACCGGCGCGTTCTTGGGCGCTATCGACGAGTTCTCTTACAAAGGTACTTATCAGCCCATCTTCCCCATGAAGGTCAACCAGAGAAAAGAGGTCATCGAGTACATCATAAAATACGGAGCCAAATACCGCATCGGCCTGGAAGTCGGAACCAAAGCGGAGCTTTTGGCGGCCCTCTCCCTGGGCCTCCCGAGAGACGCGCCCCTCATCTGCAACGGCTACAAGGACGAGGACTACCTGCGGCTGGCTCTGAGCATTCATAATGTCAATAATATCATAATCGTGGTCGATCTCTTCGAGGAGATCTTTGATATTTTGAAGTACGCCGCCGAGATGGGCATCGTGCCGAGGGTGGGCATGAGAGTCAAGCTCTTCGCCCGCGGCTCCGGGCGCTGGGTGGAATCGGGCGGCGAGGCTGCCAAGTTCGGCCTTTCCACCAGCGAAGCCCTGGAGCTGATGAAGATCCTGAGAGAGCGGGATCTCATGGACAGCCTGAAGATGATCCACTTCCACATCGGCTCGCAGATCACGGACATTCGCACCATCAAGAACGCCATGAACGAGGCGGCACGCATCTATGCCAAAGCCCGCAAGATGACAGGCATCGAGTACCTGAACGTTGGCGGCGGCCTCTCTGTGGACTACAACGGCTCGAACACCGCCACTCCCTCCAGCGCCAACTACACGCTGCAGGAGTATGCCAACGACGTGGTCTACACTGTGCAAAAGATCTGCGAGGATGAGGATGTGCCCTGCCCCACCATCGTCTCCGAGAGCGGTCGAGCCATCGCGGCTTATCACAGCATGTTGATCTTCAAAGTCATCGGCAGGAAGAACGCCAAGGACTCCCTTCTGAGAACGCCGAAAGAAGAAGATCCCATCCAGATCGACGACCTTTGCAGCGCCTTCAAGGAGATCAACATCGACAATTACAAGGAGCACTACCACGACGCCCTGCAATACCGGGACGAGCTGTACGACTCCTTCAATCTCGGCAACATCGGCTTGGAGGAGCGGGCCAAGGGCGAGACTCTATTTTGGATGGTCTGCAAGAAGGCTGCGTTCCTGGCCAAGCAGGCCGAGGACGAGTCGGACGAGTTCCAGGAATTGAAGAAGCTGGTCAGCCAGAAGTACATCGGCAATTTCTCGCTCTTCCAGTCCGTGCCCGACATGTGGGGCGTGGAGCAGATCTTCCCCACCATCCCGCTGCACCGGCTCAATGAGATGCCGAGCGAGCGGGGAAGGATTGTGGACATCACCTGCGACTCGGACGGCGAGATCAAGCGCTATGCCGGAGACAGTGAAGGCATCGAGTACTTGGACATGCACACTCTGATGGAGAACGAGGACTACTACCTGGGCATCTTCCTATTGGGGGCATACCAGGACACTCTAGGCGATTTTCATAACCTGCTCGGCTGTGCCCACGAGGTGCACGTCATGGCCGACAGCAACGACTGGTACATCTGCCAAAAGGTGGAGGGTGACACCTGCCGAAAGCTGCTGGATTTCTTCAACTACGAGACCAAGGACTACATCTGGGAGATCATGGACCGATGCGTTGACAAGCACCTGTGTATTCCGAAGAAGGAACTGGAGCAGATTGAGGCGCAGCTCAACCGGACGCTGAAGGGCTACACATATTTCATAACCAAGCCCAACGGCCAGGCCAAGGGAAAAGAGATGGACAAGCTTGTCGGCAAATAAGCTCTTAATCCGTGTCGTGGACTTCCAACCCACATTTTTCGCACGCTATCGTCGAAGGGTAGTCTCCCTCGGTAGTCTCCCTATATTGTGTTGCAGATTTCAGGAACAACAACCGTCATCATGAGTTCTTTGATCGTCCAAATATGATCGGTAAAGCTCGCTGCCATCGCAGGAGATCTGTATTTCCATCGCTGCCAGTCCCACATTGATCTCAATAGCGCAGTGTGTTGACCAATCTCGTCAAAGCCAAAGACTGCATCTTCTGGATTGGTTTGCCTCTCTGTTTTGCCATAAAAAGGTTTTTTGCTTGCCATGTTAAAAGAGCAAATATGGAAGTTAATTCATTTAGAGTCAGGTTCTTTTCAGTTTCAATTATGCTGGCCGTGCTATGTGCGCCAGTGGCTGCTGTCGGGGGTGGTTCAGAATGGACCCCGTCACCCCGAGGATCCATGTTCACAACACAGGACCAAATAGATTTTGTGAAGGCTGTCATGGATGATCTTGGCAAGATAGGTAGCAAAAAAACTGCGGTAAACGTATCAAAATACATAACCGGGAATCAGGCAGCTTTCGCCAATGAAAATAGAGTTGATCCTCCTCTATCTGGTTACACGATCCCATGGGCTTCGAACAGAATGTTCATCGACAAAGAAGCAGTAATTAAGTGGATCAGTTACAAAGAGGTGGCCGACAAAGCGCATGAAAAAGGAAATTTTGCCAAGGAGGAAGAATACCTCCGATTAATGAAGCTGACCGTTAGAAGCATGGCTTTCACGTGGATCCACGAGGATGTCCATATGGGTCAGTATTTTCCTGATGAGAAACCAGAATGGGAAAATCAAGCCTATGAAACACAGATTAGTGAGGAGCGGAGAGTCATCAATGAATACATGCAGAAGATTCGAGAAATCCAGGGGCGAGGAGCAAACCTCCCGGGCGACTGGGATAGGCTCAATGAACTAATCAAAGAGTTGAATATCAGCAGTAGGTCATATCAAGAACAAATCAATAGTATGGTAGACGATGTGATACCTCAAGGAAAAGTGACCAAAGAGAAATTCGCAACCATTCAAGATGATATGCTTAAACTGGCTGAAGAAGCCGCCGATTTGATGAAAAGCGTAAGTATTGAAAAAGAGCGCACATTTGCAGGATCTTTGGGCAAGATCGTGAGCACAAAAGGCGCATTCGTCAGCCGGGGAAACATCAAGGGCGGAACGGATCACCTTGGATTCGCCAATTGCCTTTGCAAGTGCGCCTGCTCGCAGGGCGGCTGGGCCTGCGGCAGCGGTGTGGCCTGTGTGTATGATGCAAATCCAAAAGGGGAATGTCTCTGCGCCGGATACGGCGAGGGCCATACAACCGTCCCCAGTTCCGGAGAGTGCTATGAAAACTGCGCCCGCGAATACAAGATCACGGGGATGCAGAGCAACAAAACGCCGCTTGTGCCCGTAAGTCCGAGCGGCTACAATCCAATAATGCCCGGCGATCTAATCCAGACCACGGGCGACACGGTCATCATCCTCAAAGACGGGTCCAAGCTCCTGGTCAAGCCCGGCAGCATTCTTAATTTCGCATCCACACAGTCCGGCAAGACCGAAGTGAACCTGATTTCAGGCAGCTTCCGCACGGAGCATGCCACCGGCAGCTCTGCAAGTGCAGGCGGCCCTGATGTGAAGATTGCGGACAAGACGGTGAAGCCGAAAGGCACCGAATTTATCTGCCAGTGGGACGGTGCGAGCGGAAAAGTGTCCGTTGTGGACGGATCGGTAATCATAGCCGATGAAACTTCCGAAAAGACGCTGGAAGCCGGAAAGCAAATGGATCTGCCCCAAGGGACCGTCACGGACTACAATCTGAGCGCGGACGACGGCGGCCTGGTGGCGGGAATTCCTCTGCGGGACCTGATCCTTGATGAAGGAGAACCGGAGCCGTTCGGCGAGTATGATCCAAGCTTTGCAGGCGGCAAAATCCCGGACGACTGGCTGTGGCAGGACCCAATGTCGGATGCAGAATTGGACTTTGCGCCATCCGGCGGCCTGAAGGTGACGGTCCCGGACGGAAACGAGTTTTGGGGCTATCCGGGGGTAACTGCCGGACAGCGCTCCGATGCCCCGCGACTGCTGCATAAAGTCACGGGCGACTTTGATTTGCAGGGCCGGGTGTATCTTGATACCGGGGCCACTGATTTGGCCACGATTGAATTCCTGTACTTCTCTCCCGGATCATGCATCGGCCTTAAGAGCGGCCTCATGAAGCAGGACCTCCTGGGCGAGCACTACAACCTGCCCGGGGGCGGGTGGCTGCGATCCGGCGGCCTCAACAAGTTGCCGGTTCTCGAAAGGCCGCCCACTGTCACCTACACCGGCTATTCGGCTGAGCTGAAGAGCAGTCCCGACGCACCGGACCAACCCGTATTCCTCAAATTCACCCGGCGCGGGAATGTTTTGAAGACCTATCATTCACTGGACGGCGAGAAGTGGATTCTCTCCAGCCGCGAGGAGGTCAATGTTTCGCAAACGCTCTGGGTGGGATGGGTCTTCAAACGCTTTGCGTATGACGGCCTGACAGACAAAACCGCTATCGTTACACTTGATGATGTCCGCCTCAAGACTGCTGAACCCGGGACTATGCCCATTCCCGAATGGGATGAGATTTTGCAGGCAGGCTCGGCGGAGATTGACGGCAAAACCGTTCGCCTCCACCTGGACGGATCGGGCAAGGGAACCACTGGCGTTCAGAAGACAACCGGCCTTGTGGGAGATTTCTCTGCAACCGTGAGCTTCCAGGCCGAGAACAGTGCCCCGGAGTCGGGCGAGTCCCGCTTGCTGGCCCTAGTAGCGTCCAACAGCAACGGCCAGAATCGCACCTACATTGGCTGGCTTCACGATCCGAATCACCCATCTCAGTTCTATGTCACGAATTTCTTCTCCTCTGGACATGGATCGGGTTCTGCGCATGATTATACCGGGGATTGGAGCGGAAAGCTGCGCATAGTCCGGCAAGACAATAACATCTCAACATACTTCTGGAAGGACGGAGAATGGAAGGTGCTCGGCGACTTCGGAACCGGTTTCCATGATCCGGTATACATCGGCATGGAAGTCACAAACGAACAAGAAGCCAGCGCCAACGCCAGCATGACGGCCGAGTTCACCGTGGATGAGATCATCGGAAATGCCGCATCGGAAATCAAGACAACGGCAGAGGGCGAAACCGAAACCAATCTACCTGCTGCAACCGGAATGACGGATGATTCAGCTGGAAAGACAGACGATTCAGCCGGAAAGACGGATGACGCTACTGGAAAGACCGATGATGCTGCCGAAAAGACGGATGATGGTGCATCAGCCGTCAAACCGGAAAGCGAAAGCATCGTGATCTTCGACAACTGGAACATGGGAGGAGTAAGCAATAATCCTTCCTGCAACCCCAGCTTCACCATCACAAAGCCTCAGAGGATCACATACATCGATAGCTACCACTGGAACGACGGGGCAGGAACCGCCGAGCCGGGAACCATATCGCTGGTAAGAGACGATGGCACGGAATTTGGACCCTGGCAGGCCGAGGGACAGCCGGGAATGAACGGTGTACCCAATGCCTACTGGATCGCTCAACCCGATGTGGTAATACCTGCCGGAACCTACGAGATCCATGACTCCGATCGGGAAACCAGATCGCAGAACTCGGCGTCCGGCGGCTGCGGATTTAGCAAGGTGCAGGGCTACGCCGATCAATCCCAGCCATCAGATTTCGCGAATGGTGCATCAACCAAAGATTTGCCTTCAAACGAGCCTCCCGCTAATGAGCCGACCGGCGAAACGTCAAATATTCCATCCGATGAGCAATCCAGTGGGACGCCAAAACACTGGCAGGATTACGCAAACGATTCGGCGCAATTGGGCAAAACTACGCCGGACGATGCAGAACTCGTATTTGTGGTTGGAGATATCGATAATCTGGGATTTGGATGGCCGGAAGGCTTTGATGTATTCTCTGGCAATTCTGCACCCGTTCACTCTTTCCCCTGGAGGCCCGATGCGAGCGACCCGGCGGGAACCGACAGGATCATGACTGGAACAAGCTATGACGGCCATCCCCCAGCGGGCGAAGACGGATATACGTCCACCACGAGCCGCCCGGACAACCAGCAGGAATTCATCACCATCTGGTACGATCTGGGAGAGACGAAGATAAAATCAGCTATCCTACAAATGTTCGTGGATGATTTCCAGTCTCCGGTATGGAAGAGCAATTTCCAGGCGACGATCAATGGAAGGCGCGCTCCCTTCCTGGAAGATGTCTTGAATTCCTTGGACCAGACGGGACCGATTGGAAAGCTCATCACAGTCCAGATTCCGGAGGAGTTCCTTGGCGAATTGAAATCCGGGGTTTTAAATATCAACATCGATGATCCCACAACCGGAGCAGGAGACGGATTTGCCGTGGACTTCGTTCGGCTCTTGATCAATCCCAGGACCATGACGAACACGGGCACGGTGTCGGGAACGGTCACGGATGAGAAGACGGGATTGCCGATAAATGGGGCAATAGTCTCCGCCACCGATGTGATAAAGAGCAGCACCGATTCCAACGGCGAATATATCCTGATGGATGTTCCCGCGGGCCTGGCAGCGGTTGCCGTGTCCAAGGGTGGCTATGTGCCGCTGACCAAGACTGCGGATCTGACTTCGGGAGGGGACGCAAAGCTGGACTTCCAATGCAAAAAATTGTGACGAGATAACATCCGGTAAATGAGATTGGATGAGGAGCACCGGGGTCCGGCCTTATGCTGCTCGTCTCTGCTTTTTTTGGACTTATCCGGATTTCACTTCAGACGATCCGGATTCCTGCCGGCCTCCGGTAAGGTTATCCAAGTTCGACAGATCAATTTATCAACATCTTTAGCTAACTTATAATCAATTGGCTGCAGGCTGCAGAAAATGGCAGGGAGGGACTTGATGCTGAGGCGATACTGTGCAATCATTGTAATTGTTCTGATTTCGATAGCTTTTGCAGGATCAGGTGCAAGCGCATCACTGGAAATGCGCGGAGAAGTTCAACCGGCAGAGGACGAAAGCGAATTGTCATGGAGTACCAATAATTTTCCCGGATTTTACTATTCCATCGACCAGAATGCCGGGAACGAAATGATCAATCTAACGCTGGCTTATGGAAGGTTCTCCGAGCCTGACGGGATAGTGTATACAACTTCCAAGCACAGCAAGAATTTTGAGTACGACGACTGGGGCTCCTATGACGTGATCGGATTTTTGGGCGAGCCTTACCTGGCGGGATACTCGGGCGGCGAGAACCTGATTGAGACACAAAACATCTTCAGAGTGCTGATGGATGACGATGACGAGAGGACCATCACATCCGGCTCTCCTCTGGAGTTGAAGGAGGGTTACCGGCTCAAGATAAAGTCTTTGGACGAGAGTTTAGGCACAGTAACATTAGAACTCGAAAAGAACGGCAAAGTCGTTGACACCCGGAGCATTCCCGGGCCGAAGGATGACGCCGGAATTGACGAGAAGACCTATGTCTACAAGAAAGACATCGGAAACCTCACAAATTATCCGATAATCCGGGCAAGGATTAAGAACAGCTTTGCCGGCTCAAGCTCGCTCCTGGCGACTGTTGGCGGCGTATTCCAGGTTTCGGATACGCCCACCAGTCTTGATATCGACCATCGGTACGGCGCACTGAGGGTAGCAAATACGTACTCGGATACAATCGTCATGGACAATAAGGATAACACGATCAGCATCGAAAAGAAGATGGATGTCAACCTGATGGGAGACATTCACCTGAAGGCCGCAAACCAGGACGACGTCAGCGCCGAAAATCCTCTGCGACTTTGCATCTCCAAAGAGGTCACAGATCCCGGAACCTACGAGATTCGCAGCACGGTGGCCGCCATGTCGGCAGGGTCCGAATACCAGTATTCGCCGCAGAACTTTCCCGGATTCTTCTATGATCTGGACAGGAATATCGGCGCAGAAAAGATCGATATCAGCTTTGGAGAAGATATGATCGAGGACCCGAGCGGCATTGTTTACCGCACCGAGTCCCAGGAGGTCGGCTTCGACTTTGATGAGTGGGGATACTATCGGGTCATAGGATTCCTGGGCAACAAGTATTTCGCAGGCTACAGCCCCCGTGAGGGCGATTTTGGCCCATCTTATCTGACCCGTCAGTCGGTTGACGATAACCTGTTGGCGGATAAACAGCTAACAGAGATCCTATTGGATGACGACACCCGGCGCGTATTCAAGAAAAATGAGTCCGTAAAGCTGAAGCAGGGTTATGAGTTGCTTATTCAGGGAGTCAATCAGGACGGCCAGGTAATATTGGAGCTGCAAAAGGACGGCCTGACAATGGACAGCAGCATCATCAATCCTTCGGTGGAAGGCGCAACAATGGCCGATAAGACATACGTTTACAGGAGCGGCCTTGGAACCTCGGAAGATGTTGTCATCATAGCCGTACATTTCAAGAATGCCTACAGAGACGAGTCCCAGGCAGCCGTAACCATTGACGGAGTCTGGCAGATATCCGATCAACCCATTTCGGTGGCCCCAAACACGAAATTCGACCAGATGAGCATCGCCAGCCTGACCTCGGACGGAATCACAATGGACAACATGGGCAATTCAATATCATTGTACGCGGGAAAAGACAGTGTGCTCATGGGCGATATTTGCCTGAGGGTGGGACGCCAGGATATTATTGATGAGGAGCATCCGCTCAAGGGGTATATCTATCGCAAAGTGTTGATAGAACCAACAGCATAAAAGCGATCCATTTCAACTCGTAGCAGCGCGGAGTCCCCATCCTTCAGGGTGGGGAAGAGCGCGTAATAGCTGCATTCACCCAAGATAGTATTATATACTATTGGGTGAATAAACTTTATTTATGCAGCTCACAAAGACCATTGTCCTGAAGCTAGATGTACCGGACAGCGATCTAGCAGAGCTGCTTAAAGCCTTCTCCCAAGGCATGAATTATGTCTCGCAATTCGTGTTTGAAATCGGCAAGCCCATTGGGAGCGGCCAG
>Ga0074198_1001821_pt1 | contig 12883 bp, 21 predicted proteins | sample EPASupsiteSAE323_FD_64527 | JGI IMG/M metagenome (GOLD analysis project Ga0074198, IMG submission 64527) | Bioremediated contaminated groundwater from EPA Superfund site, New Mexico - Sample SAE3-23 | ecosystem: Environmental > Aquatic > Deep subsurface > Groundwater > Contaminated ...
GAGCAGTATCCTTGCACGAGTCAAGCTTCTTGCGGACGATTCTCCATAACGGATGTACTTATTCAGCCCGTCTCGTTCTTCCTCTTTCAATTTCACGCGGAATATTGTCTTTCTCGCCACAAGTTATATCCTAGATATTTTATAAGATTTAATACTTTCGTTATGGTGCACTAGTAGGTTTTAGCGATGTGATGTTAGAAAAAGGATTGACAATGCAATACCGGTTGCCCGCTCTGTATCGACCACGTGGAGAGGCCTCACTTTACCGAAATAAATCAGGCTATTTTAAGGGAAGAAAATTCTACAAGCATTGCAGGCCCAATCAGGCCAATAAAGGCGGTGAGGTTGAGGCAATAAGGCCAAACAGCATCCTTACAGGGCAATTGACTTTTACAAATCTGAGTTCTGATCTACTGGGTTTGCTCTTCTATTCCATGGGACTAACAGGAAGCATTCAACTCAAGTTAGGTGGCGGCAAGCCAGCTGGACTAGGATCTACTTGCATCGAGCCGGCAAAACTAATCTTCCACTTAGGCCGCGAGGCTTTCCTGAATCATTCGTGTAATGAGAAAGCAATAACCATGCTAGACGGTGAATTGCTGATTGCCGAGGTAAATCGATGCATTGGAAGCGCTCGCAAGAATGATTTCATTTTGACTCCGCAAGCAGAGAAAATAGAAAAACTGCTAAGGTATGATGAGAAAGTGTTGGAAGAATGCCCATTAGGTGCGTATTAATTCAAAGGTGAATTATGGAACTGACAGAAAAGGAACGGCTAACTGCTGATGCGCTGGCCCGTGCAATGGCACCAAATGTTGATGCGAACGAAGTAGGAAAAGTGCTGGCTTTTTGGAGACGCTGGCATGATCAACAGAAGGTCATGACTATGGTGAGGCGTCTGCCAAAATCTGGGCTGGTTCGTTCAGGGCGAACGAGAGGCTATTATGAAGCAATGGCCCGGGATTTTGACCAACATCTCAATAATGTGCGACCTGAGGCATTTGGCCTTGCATTGGGATGGGCCTTCAGATTGATGCGATATTATCAATTGGAAATTATAACTCGAGAGCAAAAGCGATAGGTTTGCGATTGAAGCGTGGGATCTAATAGTGGAATCCATTGATAATAAATCAAACAAATATCAAGAGTTGATTGCCGAGTTAAAGGCGGAGATTGAATTTGATTTTTCATCAATCAGGGATGAATTCGATCCATTTAAACGGTTAGCATGGCTGATTGAGAAGCAGGAAAGGTTTAATCGGCAGCTAAATTTGCCCTCAGATATTCAGGAAATTCTTTGTCAATCTGATATTGATCGGCTAATTTTGGCACAAGATTGTGAACATTTTCTACGAGATTATTACGAATTAACCTGCAAATATGGATTTCCGCATATGCTAATATATAATGGACTGCAATCGTATATTTGCAAAATGCTTATGGATACAATCGCGAAAAGCGAGCAAAATGATACATATTTTAAAATCGCTTTAAGCGATAAAAAAAGTCGAGATGCATTAGAGAATTGGCTGGGGTTTAAAGAAAAAAAACTAACGGTTCACCAACCTGAGAACGGCCTATTTATAACTCTAGATAATTTGAAAATTGCCAGGAAAAAATTGGAAAATCCTAAACTTGATCGAGGTGATATTCTTGGGCAAGTTACTGACGCATTTATAATGGGAGAACTACTCTTAGGGCAGCTACTTTCATTATATGGAAGGATTTTATTTGATCAAGATTATGCAGAAAAAATTTTGCTGCAATACGACCGAGAAGCAAAAGAAAAAGCAAAAAATAATTCTGTAGCAACTTCATTACCAGAGCTTAAGCATGAATTGAGTGAACTGCTCAATTTGAAGGATGATACTGCAAGAGATGAAGCAGTGCAAGCCTTCATTGAGGAACTATTAAGATGTAACCAAAAAGTTAAATTTCCTTCTGCAGATGCTAAAAGATTGCGTGAATTATTGAAAAAAGGAAAAGGATTGGGTTTTTTAGGTTACACAAATGTCCTCCATAGTCTTGATCGCTGGTTGGCGTTTTCCTATGAAGACCATGCATCAGAAGAGCTGATCGAGGTTGGGAGAAATTTTGAAAAAAAAATTGATCGAAAATGGTTATTTTCTGAACATGCAGGACCCAATATAAGCATAACTGTGCCCTTGAAAGAAGGTAATGAAATCAAACTAAAAGATGTTCTCATTCGAGAACATATGTCTCCATTCATTGCCAAGTTAAGAGAGTTAAACAAGATGAGACCCCTTTACGTTCATGCAGCTGACAAGAATTTCATACATCAAACCAACTTGGAGAACATACATAATGGAGCTAAAATAATATTGGATACGTTTATAGGTCTGTGGGAAGATTCTCAAATAACAATTTTTCCCCCGGTCATAATGATTCGAAGAATTTTATTAATTGAATCCAATCTCTTTCGCATGGATTATATACCAGAAGGTTCAGAATCCTCACTTAAATGTATAAGGGTTGTGGCCAAAGACCTTCTTTCTTTCACTCGCCTACTGGGGCAAGAAGCATATTTGCTATCGAAAGGTGAAAAGGGCTGGAAGGCATATGACATCATTTTATTCCCGATTGATGAGCGATTTCAGGAGGCAAAATAATGAAAGTGCTTATTTCTCTGCTCGGCCTTTCTCCAGGCGTGGTAACTGGAGCATACTATGCCATGTATTATGGTTGGGGAATCGATCCTGTGCAAATAGATAAAGTCGTTTCTGTGGGTACAAGCGCAAAACTAATGGATTTAATTGAAAGCGAGATTGAAAATGAGTTCGGAAGATGGCGCTCAAGATCAGGAATTCAAGTACAATATGATAGGACATCTCGGTATCATATTGATGGTGAAGATCTGCGAGATGAAAATGATGTTGATCAATTCCGTAAGATTATACTCCGTTTATTGCGTGAAGATTACAGAAATGACGACATATACATGGTTGTTGCTGGTGGCCGCAAGAGCATGGCCGCTCTATCGGCGGTAGCCGCTCAGCTATATGGCTACGGCGTTAAAGGGATGTATCATTTATATATCGAAAAGAATCTAGAAGATGATGGCTCATCAGATCGATTTTGGAATATAGATCTAAAACGGCAACAAGAAGTCCTGCATCCACCAAAAGGAAAATGCGGTCTAGTTCACATCCCTTATTTACAATTTAAGGGAAAAGAAGGCGAAATCAGTCTCGCCATTCGAGGTGAAGTGCAAGACTATATCATTCAATATCTAGAAGAAAATCCTAGTTTCATTCCTTGCCTGGAGAAGAATAGCTATGGAAATGTGCTAGGATACATGTTTGAAGTTAAAGTCATGGAATACCTTCGACAGAAAGAAGGCTATAGCAATGCAAGCCATCACTATTCATTTCCAGGTCATTCTGGTGACGTAGATGTATTTGCTGAAAAGGATGGAAATATCCTCATTTGCGAATGTCGGTTGTTCTTGAATTATGACCCGGAACGTCATTCAGTTGAAGCTAAAAAGGTTCGCCAAATCGTAGATCGAATGATCTTTTTAAGAGAAAAATATAAAGATATCAAAATTGAAGCATGGGTAGTTTCAAATGCCAAGACTGCGCAAGATGACGCATGGGATTTGGCAACGCAATGGGATATTAAAATGATGACAACAGGTCCGATTGAAAGCCGATTTAAAACCACTCTTTATGATTGGAGGATCTCAAGAATTTTGCCAATGGATCGTAACCAGGATTGCAGGGATACAGTATCCAAGATATAACTAAACGAATTTATCGGGTTCCGCGTGCCATACCCATGGGTTTCGATACCTACGCTGGCTGTCATGCTAATGTGTAAGGCGCTGCCCCTTAATATATCGAAATGGACTTAAAAAAATTGCAGCCAGCAGGATTCGTTGCCAATACTGTCTCAGTCTATCTCCTTTTGCTCAATCCCAGAGCTTCGAGGTGCCATTGACCAGCTGCCTCATTACATCGCGTTCTATGCTCTTAGACAGAGCGCATGGCAATCCTCTTACCAGTTGCCTGGCCAAATATATAATTGGTCGCAATATGAGGTTCGTCACCTTTACGGCAGGTGATCGTCTAGCGGAGAAGAACAGCGCCAACTCCAATAAGAAGAACACCAAAACCGCGCCAATTCCTACCTCATAGGTCTGGCCTAGTTGAAGGCTAATCCATACAAGGATTCCACCCACTATTGATAATACGAATGCATAGATGCCAAAAGCTACCAAGCTTAGCAAGGCAGACCATCCAGAGATTTTGCTATTCCTGCTTTCCATTGGCATCAACCTCAATACATCATAGTACTTCTTACCATTTAACTCTTTTCTAAATCATCATTAATTATGTATTTTACTTCTTTTGCAGTAGTATATACAAATAAGATGGCAAAGAATATATAAATTATAACATATATAGCACTTGATATTTTTAAGATGGTTGAGATTGCAGCTTCATCGGTCATGCCAAGGTAACTTACACCAATTATTAAAAGATGAGTAAACCCAGCCATTACTAGAATAATAACCAGATCAATAGCTAGCAGACCAACAATAACACTCGCCATATAGATTTTATGGCAGATTATTTGCCAGAATTTACTTCGAAGGCCTGACGAGCGCATGAAAAAATAGATCGTTGAAGTTGCTTATAGTCCTTTCGAAGCATCAATCAAGTTTCAATGGATCCACTTCTTTTCAGAAATGGATAGAAGCTTTCAGTCTCAACTTGCTGAACTATATTGTAGCGGTTTCAATGGAGCCACTTCTTTTCAGAAATGGATAGTTCAACAACGGCACCGTAGAGATCCTAGACGCAATGTTTCAATGGAGCCACTTCTTTTCAGAAATGGATAGAACGTAATTTTTGTGAATGTTTTTTGGCTTATTCCACTGGTTTCAATGGAGCCACTTCTTTTCAGAAATGGATAGAAAGGCGGAGGTCTCAACCTCGATCTTGGAGACTATATCGTTTCAATGGAGCCACTTCCTTTCAGAAATGGATAGAGGCGCATCCGGGAGCTAGAGGCCCTGGCGAGCAAACGTTTCAATGGAGCCACTTCCTTTCAGAAATGGATAGAGGCAAGACCACGAAGGAAGCCGCTATCCGGGCGGTGTTTCAATGGAGCCACTTCCTTTCAGAAATGGATAGCCGGTGCGACCAACATAATTGTTCGTGCCAACATCGAGTTTCAATGGAGCCACTTCCTTTCAGAAATGGATAGTATACCCCGGACTTCGATGGAGTTCTTCGGCAAGTACGTTTCAATGGAGCCACTTCCTTTCAGAAATGGATAGCCAGTTGCCCTGATTGCAAGGGAAACGTCAGGATACGTTTCAATGGAGCCACTTCCTTTCAGAAATGGATAGGCTCAGACTTTGCCTCATCGAGGTATATACCCTGTGGTTTCAATGGAGCCACTTCCTTTCAGAAATGGATAGTGGAAGGACAGAAGGCATACATCCACAAGCTAGAGGCGTTTCAATGGAGCCACTTCCTTTCAGAAATGGATAGATGACGGCGGATTCGATCCGGCTGCGCCGATGCTGTTGTTTCAATGGAGCCACTTCCTTTCAGAAATGGATAGACATAGCACACGATTCGGATGAAGTCCACGTAATTCTGTTTCAATGGAGCCACTTCCTTTCAGAAATGGATAGTCTTCGCAGGCACGAACGCCACCTCCGCCATGTCGGAGTTTCAATGGAGCCACTTCCTTTCAGAAATGGATAGAGCAGCCATTTTATGGCCTTTACCGCTTTCGAAAAAAAGCCGATTTGCGCGGATCTGCCAAACTGCCAAATATTTTTCCGATCCAAGCTAATTTATACAAATGATATCGCTATGCACTAGCTTAGCGCGGATCTTCGATACTCACTACAATTTTTCTAAAGGTGCGTATGTCATCTCAGGAGTTTTCGTAATACTGGGCATTTCGAAGCCCATAAGACCTCCTGGATCCACTTCGCTTCTTTATGCACTTCATGCTATATTTTCCTTTTGTTCGGTGCAACTTGAGTTCCTGGACTTCTGCACTTCGCTGAGCATCTGTGGCTTGGTCCGAGGCCCGCAGGAGCGCCGTGGCCGGAGCCTCAGGAAAGTATAGCCTCGGCAGCCTTGTTATGCCTGCCGACATGCAACTTTTGCTCCCGCTGATTTGCAGCATAATTAATATGAGGCAATTTCAAAAATGTCCCTTCCATCTCTTTCCCGAAATTTGAAATTCCCGTTACGAGGGTGCTGTTATCCGGTTGGTATGCAAACCCATAGATGTTTGACTCTCACCAGCCAGCAAGCCCTGTTATGGGCGTTCCGTTATGGCCGTCTATGAGTGCGGGTTGATCCTCGCAGGCTACATAGGACCCCTCCATGATCTCCTGTTCAGCCATTTTGGCGAGCTTTCCTGCTCGGTTATACTTGCGGCCTCTAACCAAATGTCCGGCTGCGATCAGTATGATACAATCGGCTCAAGGCCGGATAAAGAGCAATAGCTACAGAAAAAAGGCAAGACATCTTCGTAAACAAACCCTTTTATTCACAAAGATGGGAGAACAGGTAAACAGCTCCGCTTACTTGCTGTGGATCTGTCGTACAATGAGCGTTAGTATGAATATAGATTTGATTCTTTTTCGGTCAACTGCGGACATGGCTTAGCCTCTGCCCACCTTCAGGAACTTCTCTTTATCTCCCTCCACCGGATCGAAGAATACGACCAGAAATTCCTTTTTCGCCCATCCGACATCGATATATAGTCGCCCATTCTTATCCAACTTTTTATATTCAATCCTTGATATTTCTCGCTCTCCTGCCTCTGGTAAGACTTCTTTCAGTTTCATATCTTCCAAATTGGCATACATGGTTATAATATTGTTTGTGGCAACTATATAATACTTTCTACCAAAATTACCACAATCTACTAAATGTACAAAACTATAAATACTACCAAAACTTATTAGGTATTGGAGTTGATACAAATGGCCGCTTCGGTTTCAGCATCAGCATTCGTCCAGCTCGCCTCGCAGGGTACTAAGATTGTGCAGATCTCGTTCGAGAGCCGCACGGGCAGAGAAAAAACCCTCGTTGTAGAGCAGCTCCCCTCCGGGCTTTACCGGATGCCCCTTGCGACCAGGATCAATCTCTGTGACATCCACGGCGACATGAAGGGCAAGACCTACCCCACCATCGAGTCGTTCCTCGATGATGCCGCGGATGGCTGGAGGAGTTGGCGAGAATGTACTCCTCTGCCAGAACTCACCAACTCCGAAGAAACCGCTATCATCAAAGCTGCCCTTTGCCGCGCAAACATCCGCCCCAAGCGCGTCCGCCACTATCGCGGCCCCTTAATCATTACCATGGACCGCCTGGAAAAATACGAAGGCGAGTTCCTGCAGATCGAAATCCTGGCCTGGGAAGCCCTAGATGCAGCCCCCAATGCCCGCAACTGCTGCACAGGCATCCATGTCTTTAGCCAGTTCCACGGCAAGCTCGCCGCGAGCTATGAAAGATTCAGGAGGTGTAAATGATGAAACCCAAAAGCAGAAGCGTACTGCAGCAGGAAGCATCCAGCATTTTCCAGGACCTGGAAACGAAATACCAGCCCTGCGAGATGCTCTACATCGTATCGGAATTGACGAAGACCATGTCCCTAGCGATGCTCCAGCGAGAGCAGGAGGTAGAGCCGTGAAATGGACGGAAACAAAAGAGCAAGCCCTTAGTCCTGCATGCTCTTCCGAAGCAGCCTGCGGGGTCTCGCTGAAAGCCTGCGCCGGAGAGACGCAGGCCAGAAGAGTCCACTGGCGCGGGCTAAGATGGAGGCATGGCTAGGCTAGGCCAGTCATGGCGGGCTGCGGAGAGGTTTGGCAAGGCCCGGCTTGGTCTGGCGAGGCAGGGCAATGCATGGAATCAAGAACGAACCGATCCGGCACCTCGGAGCAGGACCGGATATCGGCATTCCCGCAATAGCGGGATATGGGCAAGGCGCGGCAGTGCGAGGCCCGGCGCGGCACTGCGATGCTTGGTTCGGCAGGGTTTGGTCGGGCAGGGCAATGCAAGGAAGCAAGAACGAACCGATCCGGCACCTCGGAGCAGGACCGGATATCGGCATTCCCGCAATAGCGGGATACAAGGCCAGGCGAGGCCTGGCACGGCCCGGTGATCTGGGGCGAGTCGGGGCAGGGCGAGGTAAGGTTTGACGAGGTGAATAATGTGAGCACGAAAATGGTGGAATGCACAATCAGAGGCATGTCGCCTCTTCTCATGCATAGCTTTCCGATGACCGAGATCAAGGCTCTGGAAAAGAAAACTCCTCTGGAGCAGGCCGAGATCGCCGCCTATCGCGATCCCGACACAAAGGAGCTGTATGTCCCGGGAATTGCCATCCAGAGGTGCTTCATCTCCGGTGCAACCTATTCCAAGGGCAAGGGCCGGGCGAGCCTGCAAAAGCAGGTGGCGGCCTGCGTCCTTGTGAACCCGGAGAGGTGCTCGCTCGGAACAAAAGAGTTTCTCATCGATTCCCGGCCCGTGGTGGTTCCGGCCACCAAAGGGAGGGTCATAAGGCACCGACCCAAGCTGGCGGAATGGATAGTCTCCTTCCGGATCGAGTACGACGACACGCTGCTGAAGGAATCAGAACTGCGCCAGGTAGTTGATGACAGCGGTTCGCGCGTCGGCCTGCTGGATTTCAGGCCCGAGAAGAAGGGGCCCTTTGGCAGGTTCATAGTAACGAAGTGGGAGGCTTGAGATCATCCATGCGGTTCCTGTCGGGTTTGGCAGGACCGAGTCGGATGGTCCAGGACTGAATCGGGAAGAGGTAGGTGAGAAGAAATGATCGAGAATCTGCAAAACCGGAGGACGGAGCATGCCTGAAGAATGCGACCTGAAGATGGATGTCCGCTGCCGCAGGTGCCATCGCGCCCTGACGAACCCGGGCTCAAGAGCGAAGGGCTACGGCCCCATCTGCATCGCGCGAGAGGCAAAAGAGAGACTGGAAGCGCAAGAATTGGCGGAGGCCACAACTTGAACACTCTCCACTTTCTCCTGATCCTGCGCCGCATCTCCTGCCGGCACCTCGCCAGGCTCCCTGGCGACATAACCCCGGAGCGCTGCACTGTGCGGGACCTTATCCAGTTCATAGATAATCTGCTGGGGCCCAAGACCTCTCCCGCAGCCGCCCTGGAAATCGCCTGGGACATGTACTGGCGGCTGGAAAGCAATCTGCTGAGGGGCGTGATCCGCAGATGAAGCAGAATATAGGTCCCTCCCAGAAGGCCGCAGTCACCGAATGGATCAGAAGGACCAGGCCTGGCCGCAGCTATTCGATCCGCGAGGTCTTTATCAACCAGGAGGCCGACAGCATGCACATCCGCGCCATGCAACGCCTCGTAGCCCTGGGCCTTCTCAAGCCCGGCATCCCTGGCGGCAATCCGCTTCGTGAGGCGTTCTGAATGGCCCGCACCCGCGATGTCATCATGAGGGATCTGCGCGACACCCAGAAGCAGCTTCTAACCGCCAAGTGCCGCCATAACCATGAACGCGTCAATTACTGTCGTGGCCGCCTGGCAGAGCTGCAGAAGGAGTATGATGCCACGCTCTGAATTGGAGAGCACTGCAGGCAAATACAGCAGCAGATCTCCGGAAACAATGTCCAGGATTTCAGGATTACTTTCGCTCCACGCGGCTAAATGATATATCCCCAATCGTCATTAGTTAAGCTACTGATTGGCCGTACCCATAAGGATACTGAGACCGCCTGCGGTAATTTGACAGCCCCCGGTTGGGGGTTTGCCTAATGCCCTGATTCAAACCAAGTGGTCGAAAGCTTGAACGCGCGGGATGAAAAGCGATCCTGCCGCAATCTGGGAAGAGCCATTTCAGAGGCTTTGAGGGAGGTGAAGGTGCTGGAGAATGCCGGTATGGATACCCCACGAAACCGGAGAACGAGAAAAACAAACGGGCTGCAATCTCTGACCACGATATCGCGAAGATCTGAACCCCGATTCAGGTATCTGATCGAGCCGCAGAAGCCTGCGCCCGGCCCCTGACCGCGAATGCGCCGGGCCGAAATCGCCGGTCGAATAGGCAAAAGCCCGCGGAAAACTAACATCATTGCCAAAAGAGATTAATTGAAGAAGAAAAATATGGAAAGCCAAAGCTAGAATTGGATGGCCAGGGCTATGCCCCTCCGTGCTTTGACAGGCCACGAGGGAAGAACCCCGGCGAGAGAACGTTGGCCGCATATGCATATCAAGCTTTGCGTCCCTTTGAGGCCTCATGAGTAGTCATGACTAGGCATCACTTATCATGACCCTCATGAGCCTCAAGACAATCACGGCCCTCAAGACCCTCAAGAGTACGAGTCTGAGGCCGATGCGGAAAATGGACCTCAACCTGAACCTGAATCCGTCTCTCGCCCGAGCCCTGTGCCCTTCGGGTAGGGCACTATGGATAAAGTCGATGAGCAGATACTCAAAAGTGCAGAAGAAAAGTCAGGCGAACAGGTAACGAAAGTCCTCCGCACTCTGGACTGTCGAACGCTGGAGACCTTGCGCAAGAGGCTCGAACAACTTGAGACCGATGGCTATGTGATTTTGGATCGCAAGTCATACCGCGGCCAGGTACTCGTCCACATCACGCCTTTTGGAAAAGAAGCCCTCGAAATAATGGGTAGGGAGGAGTCAACCTCCGTAACGGAGGCAACTCCATGAGCGGATCTGTTGTCCCTTCCGTTACAAATACTTTGCCCAGCCCTCCGCAGGATATCCGCTCTCCACGCGGCAAAGTCATCCTCACCTGGGGAGTGCTGGAATCCATCGTCCGGCTGGATAACGACTTCATCGGTCTGGCCATCGGGGGTAAGATCGTTGAGGCTCCCGTGCGGCTTGAAAGCGCCCTGAAGCCCTACGTGAAACAGATAATCACGATTTTCTGCGAGAGCGATAACTGGCGCTGGGAGAGGTGCGGAGCATGAGCCCCTCCCGGGATACATGGCAGGCAGTGCTCGACCTGAACGGGGAGAGTGTTGATCTCCGGCTCTATCGCTGCCTTCTTTCCGCCTCGCTGGGAGGGCTGGACAGGATGGAGGAGCGGAGCATGGTGAGGTACCTGATCCGCCGCTGTGATGTCGTTCTGGGGATAGCGTCATGAAAGCCCTGGAAGTCATTGAAGAGACCGATCCGCAGGGCACCGTGATCGGCGTCCAGCGTGTAGTCGATCTCCAGGGAAGGCGAATGCCTCCGGCTCTGTGGTATCTCCTGCTGGCTGCGGCAGCCTATCTTCTCATGCTGGCATTCATGCACACCGGGTTCGGAGTCGAGCTGCAGATTGTCTCGATCAGCGGCAACAGCTCCGGCCAGGGGCTGCATTCCCTGGAATTTGCCGGGGATCTCCTGAACGTGTCCATCATGCAGGGGAACAGCTCCTCTTTCTGGCACATCAACGCCAGCGCAATGGAGGCCTCGCCATGAGGCTGGACATTACGGTCTTTTGGGTGGTGGCTTGAATGGCGAGAGAATCACTTCGCCCGGAAGCCTACGCCCACCTCACCGGCGATGAACTCGACGCCGCCATACGGGAGCTCGTGCGCGTCCTGGACCCTCTGCGCCCCTGTCCCATCTGCCATTCAGCCGGAAAGGAGCATCTGCAGGATTGCGCCTGCCTGCGCATCAAAGGCATTCTTGATAGGAGGGGATTGCTTTGAGGCGCGATCTTGCCAGGCTCCGGGCAGCCGGCCTGAGGCGCGCCCGCTTCTCGGCGCGCGTCGCCAGAGTCACACGAAGGGGCCTGATCAAACTGGAGGACGTCTTCCTGCCGGTGGGCTTTGAGGATCATGCCTGGATCCGGCCCGAGCACTGGAGGGGCCGAGCGCCACAGGCAGGCGACCAGGTTGAGTTTCTCGCATCTATCGAGCCCTACTGGAAGGGCTCCGGTGTCGAGGACCTCGAGCTCACCCGTCTGGAGGTGCTGCCATGAACTGCATCAACGCTCCCTACTGCGAGCACCGGCATGAATGCGATCCTGCAGTATGCGATTCTTTCGTGCCGCCGGCCAACAGCAGGAACAAAAACAAAGGAGGTGAGAAATCGTGAATTTTCAGAATATCCGCCATCGCATGAGCAGCGAGGAAGCAAAGATCCTGGCAGCCATCCGCAAAGAGCCGCAGAGCGCCAACGAGCTCTCGATGGTCCTGAACATGGGAAAATACACCACGCAGAGGCACATCCTGAAGCTTCTCGGCGCAGGCATGATCGAGCGCGAGACGGCCATCAGGAACTGCGGCGGAAAGCCGCACCTGGTCAGGACGAGGCGCTATCGGGCAATCGTCCGGGCGGATCAGCACGAGCCGGAACGCACAGAGCCGCAGGCGGTGTCGGCATAACATTCAATGTCGGCTTCTTGACCGAATATCACGGTGCTTTTGTCTCTCCAGTCCATGCTCCAAATTCTCTGCATGCTGAAATTTGTGCAGTGCGATTGGCGAAACTGCATCAGCATACCATTTGGATTGAGGACGAAGAGACCGGGAACGTCTATCTTCCGGATGAAAAACTCGTAGCAGAATACGAAGCCCGGAGAGAGCGAAAGGAGATGGTCTAAAATGGAGCTATTCCATCATGGCCGCCATCTCTCAGCAGGGATAACAGGCAGGTTAGTCTACCTACGAATAGGTAGATTTTACACCAATCTCCGGCTGGGCTACAACGGCTTTTCCTTCTCGTTCATTTTGGGGTGGAGTTGAATGGGCCGATACGATTTCGAAGGAGGGCTCATCCCACTGCCCCAGGAGCGCGTTTTCGTCGATGAGATCATCCTCGACGAGGAGCTGCAGCTGGAAAGAGAGCTGATCGAGGAGGAGCTGCGCCCCGTCCAGGCTGCCTGGG
>Ga0074198_1001824_pt1 | contig 12869 bp, 12 predicted proteins | sample EPASupsiteSAE323_FD_64527 | JGI IMG/M metagenome (GOLD analysis project Ga0074198, IMG submission 64527) | Bioremediated contaminated groundwater from EPA Superfund site, New Mexico - Sample SAE3-23 | ecosystem: Environmental > Aquatic > Deep subsurface > Groundwater > Contaminated ...
ACATTCCTTCGCCACTATTGCCCTGACAATCAGAGAACCTTGCAGGTATAACTGTCTTACCACTCTTATCAATGAAACCATATCCGTCAAAAAATTTGACACAAGCCAATCCTTCATGGAAAGTAAACATACTATCAAAGTTTGGTGCGATTACAGTATTGCCTTTTTTATCTATACATCCATACCTGCCTTGAATTTTTACACATGCAAGACCTTCCCTAAATGCATATGAAGCCTCATCATATTGAGGATAAATAATATAGCTACCTGTTCTATCAATGTAACCAAATTTATTTTCAACCTTAACACAAGCAGCTCCATCATATAAATCATATGCTCCATCAAACCGAAGAGAAATAACAACTGTTCCACCCTTATTGATAAATCCATATTTCCCGGCCTTTTTAATTACTGCAAGCCCTTCATGAAAATCATATGCATAATCATAAGCTGGCTTTATTACTATATTACCTGCTTTGTTAATAAAACCATATTTGCCATTTTGCTTAATCCTTGCCAAATCTTCATAAAAATCATATGCGTAATCAAATTTAGGTGGTATAGCATAGATGCCTTTATTATTTATATATCCACAGAGATTGTTAGAACCTTTAGCAACAGCCAGACCTTCATAAAAATCGCTAGCCAAAATATATGCTGGTTTAATTACTTCTTGCCCTTCCCTGTTTATAAATCCATAAATTTTTGTACCGTTTGAAGCTGCTTTTACTATTTTAAATAATGCTTCATCCGAACTATTTCCCCTATGTAGAAAATCTTCTACTCCCCCAATTGGCTTCATTAAAGCAATTATGGTCATAAGCAGTTCCTGCTCCTGAGTTTCATCTATAATCTTTTCATTGTCACTTATTATAATAAGATTGTTGTAATAGAATACTTTTTTGCCCAAAGCTTCAACTAATGCTCTAAGCGGTAGAAAAGTTCTTTCATTTATAGACTCAGCAGGGACATCAATTATTACTGCCTGATTGTTTATAAATATCTTTCTACTTCCAAGCGTCAATCTTACAGTCCTATCCTTTTGCTTTACGATAACCGTTTGTGTTTTTCCTTCCCATTTTACATCTGCTCCAATGCTTTCAGATATAAATCGAACAGGAACAAGTGTCCTGCTTGCTTTTTCTAAAGGGCAAACCTGCTCATTAGTTACATCTACAAGTGTCTTATTAGTATTAACATAAGCAATAGAACTACCTATATAAAGCACGACAGCATTTTCAAGCCTTTGCTTTACAATCTTCGGGAGATCAGAAAAAGCAAAAACAGAGCTGCTTGAAATAGTAAAAATTATAAGAATTAATAATATTATTTTGAAAGAAAATCTATTTCTGTTGATAAGAGCCACCCCCAGAAAACAATATAGATATGCAAGCTGTGTAATTAGAATATCTTCTCAAGAATAAACATAATAAGACCTGAAAGTATAGCACATATAGGAATTGTCATTACCCACGCGATTACTATATTCTTTGCAACAATCCATCTTACCGCGGAGAGTCTTTTTGTTGCACCAACACCCATTATTGAAGTCGACATAACATGTGTTGTGCTAACCGGAGCCTGCATTGCAGTCGCGGTCAGAATAACCGCAGCCGCTCCGGCATCCGCAGCGAAACCATTAACTGGAGCTAGTCTTGCTATGTTTACACCCATGGTCTTTATTATTCTCTTGCCTCCAACTGCTGTACCTAAAGCCATAGCAACAGCACATGATATCCTTACCCAATCAGGTACATCGAAGGTGGCAATAGCACCAGAGCTAACTAATGCCATAGTAATTATTCCCATAGATTTTTGAGCATCATTGCTTCCATGGCTGAAAGCCATTGTTGCCGCAGAAAATATTTGTGCCTTTGAAAAAAATCTTGTTACAAAACGAGGTGTAGCTGCACGCAAAACCCACATAAAAATAGTCATAACAACAAATCCTGCAAAAAAACCAATAACCGGGGAAAGGATAAGCCATAATACAATCTTAACTAAAAAACTATGCCAGAAAACAACAGATAATGTACCTTTAAATACTATTGCTGAACCAAGAAGACTTCCTATCAGTGCATGAGATGAACTATTTGGTATTCCGTAATACCATGTAACAATGTTCCAAATTATTGCTGAAATTAATGCTGAAACAATAACTAAGGTTGACACAGAAGCAGGACTAACTATACCACTTCCAATTGTCTTTGCAACTCCAGCACTAACCAAGGCTCCTACCAGATTCAATATCGCTGCCATAATTATTGCTGTAGAAGGTCTTAATGACCTTGTTCCAACCGAAGTTGCTATTGCGTTTGCAGTATCGTGAAATCCATTCATGAAATCAAATGCAAGAGCGAGAACAATAATTACGATTACTCCCACCATGACTTCATTAGGCATGCTTCATTACCACTCCCTCTATTGTATTGGCAAGATCTTCACATGAATCAAGAGTATTTTCTAAAAATTCAAATATTTCTTTCCATTTAATAATTTCTACAGGTTTGGTTTCCTCTGAAAAAAGCTTTGTAACTGCTTGTCTATAAATTGTATCTCCTTCATTCTCGATACGGTTTATTTCAACAATTTTCTTATAAAGCTGTTTGGTATTCTTAGTATCTTTTAAAGCTTCAGTCATATTCTGAATTTCTTTTGCAGCTGAAATTATAAGCTCAGTTATTGTGATTGCTTCATTTCTCGAACTCTTTATACCGAATATAAGAATACTATGAGCTGTATCCTCAATGTAATCAAGAATTTCATCAATTTCTTTTGCAATCTGGTAAATATCTTCTCTATCAAGAGGCGTAATAAAAGATTTGTTCAATTGGGAAAGGATTATATGGGTATTCTCGTCTCCCTCTTCTTCAATTTTTTTCATCTTATTAACTTTGACGTCTAAATCGCTTGAGGGTTCAGTAATTATTTCTTTTAATAAAACAGCTGCTTCATAAACCTTATTTGCAGATTGAATGAATAAATTAAAAAAAGTGTCGTCTTTTGGGAAAATTACCATATATGACCTCCATTATACATAAAAATAAAATACTTCCTTATTATTATAACTTAATTAAGGAAACAAAACAAACCTTCCTAGTTTTTAGTGGAAATGATATGATTTATTGGCATTGATAATTCAATATTGTTTTTAACAAATGCATTATGAAGCTTTTTAATAAATTCGTGCTTTATTATATATTGATTTGCAAATTCCTCCGCTTTCATTACAACATTGAAACAAATTCCTGATTCTGAAAAAGAATTAAACCTCACTACTGGGTCATATTCCTTGACTGCCCCTTCGGTTTCCTTCACAACAATTCTTGCAACATCCAAACAAATTTTTTCCACCTTTTCAAGGTTATTGTCTTTACCGATACAAATAGATACGGAAACCGGAATCTGCTTGTCCGGCGTACTAAAATTAGTTATCGCTACAACCGCAAGTTTTTGATTAGGTATAATAACTAGATTATCATTTGATGATTTCATTATTGTATCTCTCCAGGTTATATCTGTAACATAACCTTCTTCTCCAGAATCAAGCTTAATATAGTCGCCTGGCTTAATCTGTCGTGAAGCAATTAGATTTAGACCCGAGAAAAGATTTGTTAACGTATCTTTCAAGGCAAGAGCTACTGCAATACCGCCAACTCCTAATGCAGTTATGAGCGGTGCTATTGAAACACCTATTGTATCTAATATAAACAAAATTCCAACAATAAATACAATAATCCGTGCAATATTCACCAAAATCGAAGTAGCCGGAAATGTGCTTTCTTCTTTATTTGAATAGATATTAATCAGTCCACCTGTAATATTTGCAGATACTACTGTTATAAGCAGTATTCCAATTGAAAGTAGAATTTTAGTTATTATAACCATGATCTTGGGTTCAATAGGCGTACTAATAACTGCTCCGTAAATACCCGCAATAACAAACAGCAAAAGAATAGGTCCTTTACTGGTTCTTATCATCTCATTAGCACGGAATTCACTTAAAGCAGAAATTTTTCTTAACCGTTTAACTATTATTCTTTCAAAAATAATCCCTATAAAATATGCACTAATAACATATAACAATGGAAGAATAACCTGCAGCGCTACTAATGTACTCTTTATAGTCACGCAACCTCCCCCTTAAAAGGTTTAAAAGAAATTTCAAACCTTATACTTTACACTCTACACTTTACACTTATTTTTTTAATTCCAGCCCAAATAACTCTTTACACTTTTATTTGTCTCTTTATATTTCATAACCTCGTCCATTGCCTTTACAAGAATAGTATTGAGTTCACTTTTTTTCTTTTCATCAAGCTTGCTTTCAAGTTCAGGACTCTTCATAACAAACCTAGGAGTATCGCTACATTCAATTATACCAATTTTGATTGTGTCTCCAGCATACTGATAACTTTTGTAGCTAAATTCCTCCATTAATTCTTCATATCTTTTAAAGTTTTCCATTCCTTTTCTCCTTTTGTTTAATTATATTGTTATCTAATAAGATATAGCTCAAACGCATATAAGTCAATACTGTATTGTTCCATTATTGAACTAATATTTTACTTGTTAATATATTACAAGTCTGTTAAACTAAAAAAAACTAACTAGAATAGGGAGGAGCTATTACTATGTTTGACATAAATGTACATGATTTGAAGGAAAATATCTTTAAGCAAGCAATAATTGAACATCAACAGGCATTAAATTTTTGTCAGGAACAGGTTGCTAAAGATACAACAATAACCGATGAAGACAAACAAACCCGGCTATATTCTTTGCAAAATATATCAAGTGCAGTTCTTGCATTAAATGTAACCGTTCAACTAATTGAAGAAAACAATAAGGCAATTTGGAAAAAATTGATTGAATTAGGAGTTGTACAAGAAAATTAAATTGTGATTAACCCTTCACTGCGAAGGGTTTTTGATTTATAAGAGTTCTTTTATACTAGCATTTATTCCACTTTCTAAAATATATTCTATAATTCTTAGTTCATCAACAGAACCAATTATTTTATTGTCATCATTTAAAACTAACGCATTAATCATTTTTGTTCTATCAATTTCCTTAAGTAAAATTATCAAGCAAGTTGATTCAGTAACCACTAATGGTTTTACTAGAATAACTTGATTTTTTTTGATTAAAGAACTTTTATTTAGAATGTATAAAATCGAGTCTGCAATAATATGTTTATCCTCATAGAAAATAAGTCCAAGCGTATAACAAATTACAATAATCATCATGAAATTCCCTGAGAACGCAAGCAATACCATACTCAAAATAAAAAAGATTATATTCAAAATCTTTGAAATAACCATACAAAAGCTTGCACATTTTATTATTCCAACCTCCCGCGATAGAATAACCATAAGAATTCGCCCTCCATCAAGCGGAAGCATTGGAAGCATATTAAATAACGCAAGAAATATATTTATTAAAATAGTATCTTTAATTATTTCTTTATTTGTAGATGGAAATAAATTTGTAACGAACAGCAAAAAAACACTCAAAAGCAAATTAACGGCAGGTCCAGCAATTAACAGTATTAATTCTCTTTTGCTCGAAAGCTTCCATAAACCAGCAACCTTGGCAGCAAAACCTATTGGGAGAAATTTTATTTCCTCCACAGTAAGGTTGAATCTTCTGGCGATTAAAATATGTGCAATCTCATGAAGAAAAGCAGAAAAATATGCAATTGCATATAAATCAAACCGTCCTGTGAAAAAAACAAATATTGCAGCAGGAATAATATAGAAATTAAAAGAAATTCTCATTTTGTTACGATTCCCCAGCTTATTAGTTTTTAGAACAAAATTCATTCTATATGCAATTTATTTAAAACTTAATAATAATGAAGGATCGACTGGTCTGCTGTCTCTCCAGACTTCAAAATGCACATGAGGTCCTGATGACATCCCTGTGCTCCCAACCTTCGCTATGTTTTGTCCCTTTAATACCTTTTGACCCTTCTTAACCAGTATTTTTGAGCAATGTGCATAAACCGAAACAACATTACTTCCACTTTTGATTTTTACAAAATTACCGAATGTAGTCCCTTTTCTTGCTTCAATTACTTCCCCTGTTAAAACCGCATGTATTAGAATTCCTGTATTTGCAGGGATATCAACACCGGGGTGAAGCTCTTCTTTATGGGATATTGGATTGGTACGTAATCCAAAACGAGAAGAAATTGTACCTTTTACAGGAGAAGCCAGTTTATATTTAGACTTAATGTATTTGACATCAATGTCCATTGAGTTCATACTACTGAATACTGGCAATATTTCTTGGTTATTAACTTTTTTTGAGTCAATTGGAGCAATAGCTTTAGTCTCTATTGTCGAGGTTTTTTGAATCGGCGAGGCTTTATTATTTGTTTTATCCTTTACATTTTCAGTCTTGTCTTTTGTATTTGTTTTATCATTTTTCCTCAGAAATGGTTTCGAATAATCAATAATACTTGAAAACCAGGTTTGTATGCCCTTGTATGCATTACTCCAATCTATATTAACGGAAATACAATCGTTCATTCTCTTCATTGCATCTTTTGTTAATGGGTTGTCAACACCTTTTACAGTTATGATTGATATAAGTATGAGGCAGCTTATTATTAGTTGAATCAGTATCTTTCTATAAGCCTTTAAGTTATAAATTAGAATTTTTTTGTGTTTTCTGCGATAAGTAGTATTTCTTTGTGATGCCGTTTTTCTTAATGCTTCTTCCATGTCCACACCTCCTGGTTAATACATTTATATTTTGTGTAAACCAGAATTAGAACACTATTAAACGAGAAAAAAGCCGCAAGGGCTTTTTTCTTTAGACTACTTATAAACTAATAAAAAAACAATTTATGAATAGAAATTAGTTTTACTTTTTAACCTTTGAAGCTACATTCATTAGTAAACCAATACCCATCATATTTGTAAGTAATGAACTACCTCCATAACTAATAAACGGCAACGGAATCCCCGTTACAGGAACTAACCCAATAGTCATTCCAACATTAACAATAACATGCGTTGCAATCATTGCAGTAACACCTGTTGCAATAAGCGTTCCATAAATATCTCTGGCGTTTTTTGCAATATGAATTCCCCTCCATAAAAGAAGAACAAATAACATAACAACAATTGCACATACAACAAAACCAAGTTCCTCGCCTATTACGGAAAATATAAAATCAGTTGTTTTTGATGGGATATTTCCTAACTGTGTTTGTGTCCCTCGGAAAAGCCCCATCCCTGTCAATCCTCCAGAACCTATTGCCAATTGCGACTGAAGTACATTGTATCCACTTCCCAATGGATCCAAAGACGGATCAAAAAAGACCCGTATTCTTTGAACCTGATGAGGCATAAAGAAAAGGTTGTTTCCCTTCATTATCAAATATCTGATGATAGCTATTCCCATAATTGCTATTGCCGCAATACTTCCAATAAATTTATAATTTATATTTGCAATAAATATCATCGAAACCAAAATTGCCATTATTACCATTGCTGTTCCAAAGTCTGGCTGATTTAAGATAAGCAGAATAGGAAGACCCGCATGAAGAAGCAGTACTATTAAACTCTTTGGTTTATTTATTCCCAGTTCATCCTTGGAAATTATTCTCTCTATGTGTTTGGCAAGTGAAATTATTAAAATAATTTTTGCAAGCTCGCTAGGTTGGATAGAAAATGCTCCAAAATCAAACCAGCTTGAGGCACCATTAATTGGCGTCGTAAAAAGAACAGCAATAAGCAAAACCATTATGGTAATGTATAAGTGAAAACTATACAAACCTAAAGCCTCATAATCAATAACTGACATAGCTGTCATTATTACAAATCCAGCGATTATCCATAATACTTGTTTTCTTGCCTCTGAATAATCACCACTCAAATAAGCTTGAGTCGCACTTATAAGAATGACTATCCCAATCGCTATAAGCATTAAAACTATTAAAATGGTTATAAGGTCAAACTTTCCAAAAATCTTCTTATCTAACATTGAATCACCATAAAACAATACCCGGCTTTGTTGATACCGGGTAGAATATTTTGTAGCTAATTAATTGAATCAAGTTATTTTCCAGAGTTCTTTACGTTTCTGATAGGTATATTTGCAACCAATGCAGGAACAACCCTGTTGCCTTCATCACTTTTTGTCTTGGTCAATTGAATATCAAGCTCGCTCTCGTCAATTTCCATATAATTTTGTATTACCTTTATTATTTCACCCTTAATCATTTCAAGGAACTGCGGAGAAACATTTGCTCTGTCATGTATAAGTACTAATTTAAGTCTCTCTTTCGCAACATTTTTTGATGACTCTTTTTTAGTAAAAAAACTAAATAATTCTTTTAAATCTAGCATATCTATTCCTCCTCTCACGTAGTCCTTAATCCAAAGAATTTTTTGATTTTAAATATAAAACCATCTTCAGGAATCAAAGGCATGACAGGAATATTCTCTCCCAAGATTCTGGAGGAAATTTCTCTATAAGCTTGTCCAGCTGCAGATTTAGTATCCGTTACTGCAGGTTCCCCTTTATTAGTAGAAATTACTATTTTTTCGTCATCAGGAACTACACCTATCAAGTCTATAGCAAGAATATCAAGTATATCCTCAATATTCATCATGTCTCCCCTTTTAACCATATCAACCCTTACTCTGTTGACCAAGAGTTTTGGATTTTTAACTTCATGAGCTTCCAAGAGACCGATTATTCTATCGGCATCCCTAACTGCAGATACTTCAGGTGTAGTAACAACAATAGCTTTGTCTGCACCAGCTATTGCATTTTTAAAGCCTTGTTCGATACCCGCAGGGCAATCAATAACAACAAAATCAAATTCCTGTTTTAATTCTTCACAAAGCTTTTGCATCTGTTCAGGACTTACAGCAGTTTTATCCCTTGTCTGTGCTGCAGGAAGCAAATGAAGACCTTCATATCTCTTGTCTTTAATTAATGCCTGCTTAGATCTGCAGGTCCCTTCAACAACATCAACCAAGTCATAAACAATTCTGTTTTCAAGACCCATAACAACATCAAGGTTTCTGAGTCCAATATCTGTATCTATTAAAACAACCTTTTTACCTCTGATTGCAAGCCCGGTGCCAATATTAGCAGTAGTTGTGGTTTTCCCAACTCCACCTTTACCAGACGTTATTACTATAACTTCTCCCATACTATACCCCCTAAATACATAACAATACAAAACTTGTCTAATTTCAACCCATAACAGGATTATATCAAATTACAATATATATATACTTGCCAAAAGAAAAAAGTCGCATTTTAGCAAATGCTTAGAAGATTGGCAAGTATGAAATTAGTGACCTCGCTCATTATAATATATTCTCAGAATTATTGTCAATTTTTTTATTAATAAAAGAATTACTTGTTTGGCAGGTAGTATTCAATATATATATTATCATCCTTAATATAAGCTATTTCAGGCAATTGAGCTTTTGAGAACTTTTCTTCAGGAGGGCGAGTGATAATATCTGCAATCCTCAACTGAGTAGGATATAAATTAAAAGCAACCGCAACCGCATTTTTATTGCCTGTTGCTCCTGCATGTAAAATACCCCTAACCGTCCCAAGTACTACTATGTTTCCAGAAGCTACAATTTCACTGCCAGGATTTGCATCTCCAATAATAACTACATTCCCATGGAATTTGACTAACTGCCCAGACCTTAATGTACCTCTATGAAATTTTGTCATACCTTCATCTATACCATAAAACATACTTTTCAATTGAGTATTTTCAGGCTTTTTAGTCTTTTCTTTAGTAAGTGTTGAACTTTTTCCATCTTCAATAGATACATCTAATCCTGTAATCTCTTTTATTTTTGCAGCAACTAACACAAACTGCTCATTGCTTAATTCTCTACCTTTGACTCTTACAGGATAATTTACACCCTTTAGAAATTTAACAGAAGCTTCGAGTTTTTTTGCCAACTCTTGCATCAGCTCGTCAAAATCCTGCTCTTCATCAAGCATTATTATTAAGGCGTCCTTCATTCCTTTAAAATTAACTTTTCCTGACTCCATAAAAGATTGCCTCCGATAAAAGATTTTTTCAATTTATTATATCAGAATTAAAATGGTATTAAAATATTTTTTTATTAATAATAGCAAATAGCTTTTATCGTATTTCAGATATTTCTTCAAACCCTTTTGAATTCAGTATATCTCCCTGATTAGTTCCCTGCTGAATTGCATCTGCTGGATTACCATCTACTGGTATCTGCGGTTTGTTTAATCCGAAATATTCTGCAAATATATCTTTTGCCACAGGTGCCGTATATGCACCATGACCACCGTTTTCTATTATTACAGCTACTGCAATCTTTGGATTATCATAAGGCGCAAAACCAACAAACCATGCATTATCAGATTTTTTCTTTCCCGTATTTTTATTATATTCACGAACTTGAGCAGTTCCCGTTTTTCCAGCAACCTTTATAGGAAAGTTTGCAAACGTTCCATATGCTGTTCCTCCTGCATCACCAGTAACCGATTCCATTCCCATCAATACATATTTTAAGTATTTATCATCAAGGTTCAACATCTCTGGTTCATCTTTTGTATCAATACCAAGTTTTGCTGAAAGAAGTGAATTTATATCCTTTCTATTTATCAATTCACCTTTCCAATTAACAATCTTTTCAGAAATATGCGGTCTGTTTCTTATTCCTCCATCTGCAAGAGTAGCAATATAGTTTGCCATTTGTACAGGCGTAAATAAATAATCTGATTGTCCTATTGCCGCTTGAAGAGTGTTTCCAGGATACCATTTGTCACCTCTTGATTTTTTGTATTCCGGTCCTGCAAGAACGCCCTTGCTTTCACCCGGCAATTCAACTCCAGTCTCATTCCCTAATCCAAACATTCTTGCATACTTATTTATGTTATCTATTCCGGTTCTGTATCCCATTTCGTAAAAATAGTAGTTGCATGAAACCTGTATCGCCTTTGTTACATTTACAGCCCCATGAGTAGAATGACTACTACTCCAAATCCAGCATTTTGGCTGGTAATCCTTGTATCTCTTATATACACCTTCATCAACAATTCTATCTCCGGCTGTTATTTTTCCTTCTTCCAGCGCCGCCATTGCAGTAACCATTTTAAATGTTGAGCCTGGAGAATAGACCCCCTGTATTGCTCTGTTTCTTAACGGGGTTAGTTCCTTATCCATCAAGTTGTCCCAATCTTTTTTTGTTACACCTTTAACAAATACGGTCGGATTATATGCCGGATAGCTTACCATTGCAAGAATCTCTCCGGTTTTTATATCTATAGCAACAACTGCTCCAGTCTGAGAATCATCAAATTTATCCTTAAATCCTCCTGTGCTAATTTTCTTTATTGTATCTTCAATTGATTTCTCTGCAACTTTTTGCAGCTTGTAATCAATAGTAAGATAAATATTATTTCCAGGCTGAGGTGTATTTTTTTCAGAATCAGAAAGACTAGTGTCAAATTCCTCGGTAAGCCTTCCATTTAAATCCATTTGAACCTTTTTTATCCCATCCTTACCCTTTAAAAACTCCTCAAATATTTTTTCCACTCCACTTTTGCCAATTACGTCGTTATAGTCATAATTCTTGTTTTTATAAGTCTTTAATTCCTTTTCATTAATTTTCCCAATATATCCTATAATGTGTGCCCCAGCCAAACCATTTGGATATTCTCTTATTGGCTCAACGGAAATGGTCACCCCAGGGAAATCTAAGTGTCTTTCTTCAATCTCTGCTATTGTTTCTTTAGAAACATCTACCGCAATAAGTACTGGATCAAAAGGACTCAACGGTTGTAACCCCATCTCATATCTTATAGCCATTATTTTTCTGGCATCTGCCGTACTAACATTGTCATTAATATTGTAAAAATGCCTGATACTCTTAAATAACTCTACATCAGACATCTTTGTATTCATTATTTTAAAACCTTCATAAAAGCTGTGGATTCCAGTGGAATCTACAGCGTCCCCATCCCTTAAATCAAGCCTTATAGGATTAATTGATATTGGAAAATTATCATGATATTTATCTCCATTTTTTTCAAGTAATTTAACAAGCGAGAGTATCATTGCATTTAAATTTTCAGGGGTAACCGATGTTTTCATTATTTCAACGTTGAAAGCTTCTCTGTTAGTAGCTAAAACAACACCATTTCTATCAAAAATCTCTCCTCTAGGCGCTTTTATTTCAGCATCTCTGAAAAGACGCCTTTGAGAGGATTCTCTGAATTGGTCTCCTTGAATTATCTGTAGATTAAAAAGCTGGGCAATAATAACTATACCCACCAACAAAAGAACTATATATACAATTCTGAATCTAATTACCCTGTCTTTCTCGGTATTGATAACTTATCACTCCCATTGGTACCGTATTTAATACTTCCTTGAAAACCTCGTATGTCCCTTGATTAATGAATCAATCCAGAGTACAAAAGGAAATACAATCAATGTAATTGCCGCATTATATATGGATTCAGGTAAAATTATTTTATTAAAAGCATACGGTATATCCTGCTGTCCGGAAAAATAAAATACAATAAAGTAAAATATACTCTCATAAACCAGTGAAAAAATAAAAACAAAAACAATTGATACAAGTAAATTTTCTCTTACAACTCTTTTATTAACCGAACTGATTGAAATACCCAAAAATGTATTTAACAGTGTATAAAGCCCTAATGAAGTTCCAATTACCGCATCTTCAATTATTCCTCCAACAGCACCGATAAATCCACCTTCTACTCCTTCTTTTAGCAAAGAAAAGCAAATAACAAGTACCAGAAAAATATTCGGCTCTACACCAAATATTTTAATATATTCAAAAAAACATGTTTGAATAATACCT
>Ga0074198_1001828_pt1 | contig 12845 bp, 11 predicted proteins | sample EPASupsiteSAE323_FD_64527 | JGI IMG/M metagenome (GOLD analysis project Ga0074198, IMG submission 64527) | Bioremediated contaminated groundwater from EPA Superfund site, New Mexico - Sample SAE3-23 | ecosystem: Environmental > Aquatic > Deep subsurface > Groundwater > Contaminated ...
AGATGGGTTGTAAAGCGAATGTTAAAAAGATAATATTTCCATCCTCTGGAGGAACCGTTTATGGATATCCAGAGCCATCATCAATAAATGAAGAACATAAAACAAATCCGATTTGCTCCTATGGAATCTGTAAATTAATGATAGAAAAATATTTATATATGTTTAACAATTTATACGGATTAGATTATCAGATTCTAAGAATATCAAATCCTTATGGTCCTTATCATAATGCGTTGAGCCAAGGAGTAATTAATGTTTTCCTGTCAAAGATTATAAAAGGAGAAACAATCGAAATATGGGGAGATGGAAGTATATGCAGGGATTATATATATATTGATGATGTAATTGACATACTGGAAATGATGGCCAATAAAGATATAGATGCAAAGATATTAAATATAGGCAGCGGAGAAGGGACAAGCTTAAACAACTTAATCAAAATTATGAAAAGTATAACAGGTGCAAACTTTAATGTGGAATACAAAGAAGGCAGAAAAGTTGATGTGCCAGTTAATATACTTGATATTTCAAAAGCTTGTAAACTGTTAGATTGGAAGCCGAAAATTAGTTTGGAAGAGGGCATTGAAATAACATGGAAATCAATAAAAAATCTTGCAGTATAGAAAAATAATAATAGAAACGTAAGTGAAAAGTGTAAAAAAAATAGGGGGTATAAAATGAAAAACTACAAGGAAATACTTAGGGAAGTTGGAATTAAAAATCCAACTGTTGAAGATTGGCTTTGGCTAAATTTTAAAGGAATTAAAGAGAATTCGGAATTGAAGAAATTTGTAGCTCCATTTCCGCCATTAGATTTAATTCATAATGTATCAGGATTAGATAATGAATTAGACTTTGCATCACACGGAGTTGATATATATAGGGCTCTTGATCAAGCATCATCTGTTCCTTGGGATAATTTCAATAAAGTATTAGATTTCGGATCAGGATGTGGCAGAGTTGCAAGGATGTTTAAAGGTCATAATATGGAACTGAATTGTGTAGATATAGATAGTAGACATATCGAGTGGATTAAAAATAATTTATCATATGTGACTTCAAAAGTTAATATGGTTAATGAGCCTTTACCTTATGATGATGATATGTTTGACTGTATATATTCAATATCTGTTTTAACACATGTAAATGAAAATTATCAGGATTTTTTATTAAATGAGTTGTCTAGAATTTCAAAGCCAGAAGCGTACCTTTTTTTAACAGTACATGGTAAACGTGCTTTAGAACGTGCATTAAGTGAAAAAGCTGTTTTTAAAATGTTGGAAGTAGAAAATAGTTTATTTAATATCGCAAAAGAGGAATTTTGCAAAGGTAAACACGCTTTTATTTTACAACAACAAGGACATTTAACTAGCGAAAGATATCAATATGGCATTACATTTATACCAGAATCCTATATTTATTCAAATTGGTCGAAATGGTTTAATATTATAAAGGTCTGCCATGGTGCTATTCATGATTTTCAAGATATTGTTGTTTTGAAGAAAAAGTAATTATTTAAATAACTGTCTCTCTACAAGCTAATTTATAGGAGTACAGCGATGCTTAATAAATATACTCACGCTTTTTCAATGTATTTTGAAGGAACAGTTTGATATATCAAAGAATATGGCATAAAAATGTTTCTTAGAAAGCTAGACATGAAGTTAAACTAATATTTTCTAGTTTTTTCTAAAGAGGTAATGAGGCTAGAAGAAAGTTAATTAATTTATATGAGGATGCAAAAACATCTTATAAAGATTTTTTAGAGCGGAAAGATTAGATTTAGTTCATGTAGAGTATCCTTTTCGAACAATATAGCTGATAAAAATGATCAGGAAATTAGAAATTTCTTAGACTGATAAGTGTTTGAGCAATGTTTCTGAAGGAGAAAAAGAATGGTATTTAGTTCTGTGATTTTTCTATTTCTGTTTTTACCAGTAGTTCTCTTGATTTACTATTCAACTAGAAAAGCGCTAAGAAATAGTGTCCTTTTATTTGCAAGTTTAATTTTCTATGCATGGGGAGAACCCAAGTTTATAATTATAATGTTGATTTCTCTATTTATAAACTATATTTTTGGAATAACTGTTGATTATTTTCAAAATAAAAAACTCTATCAAAAGTTAATTATTGTTATTTGTATATTTTTCAATATTGGTATTTTAGTTTTTTTTAAATATACCAATTTTATGGTAGATAATTTTAATTTTCTTTCGGGATTATTTGGTGGGGATTTTTTAGAAATAAAAAAAATTGCGTTACCTATAGGAATTTCATTTTACACTTTTCATGAGTTATCTTATGTTATAGATGTTTATAGAAAAATTGCAAAAGTTCAGAAAAACTTTCTGAATTTAGCCTTGTATATTTTATTCTTTCCGCAATTAATTGCCGGTCCAATTATTAGATATCATGATATAGCAGATCAGCTTCAAAATAGAAATGTTAATATTGAAGATTTTGCTTATGGTATACGTAGGTTTATTATAGGCTTGGGAAAGAAAGTAATTATTGCAAATACTATGGGGGTTGTAGCGGATAGCATATTTTCAATTCCGGCAACTAATTTAACTTTTAGTTTATCTTGGTTAGGTATTATTACATATGCACTCCAAATATATTACGATTTTTCTGGATATTCAGATATGGCAATAGGTCTTGCGAGAATGTTTGGTTTTAGATTCCTAGAAAATTTTAATTACCCATATATTTCTAAAAGTATTACTGAATTTTGGAGAAGATGGCATATATCTCTTTCAAGCTGGTTTAAGGATTATTTATATATTCCATTAGGAGGAAATAAAAAAGGAACATTTAAAACTTATAGAAATCTGATTATAGTATTTATATGTACAGGAATTTGGCATGGAGCAAGTTGGAATTTTTTAATCTGGGGTATATATTATGGAATATTCCTGGTTTTAGAAAGAATGAAATTAATTAATTTTGGAGAAAAGTTTGATAAATCTTTGGGAAGAGTTTATACTCTATTAGTAGTTTTTGTTGGTTGGGTCTTTTTTAGAAGTGACAGCTTACATTATTCAATCGAATTTCTTAAATCCATGATTGGCATTACGCATAACGTTGGATTATATAATATTTGTTTATTTCTCAATGCAAAATTTGTCTTAACATTTTTGTTGGCAATTATTGGAGTAATGCCTTTAGTTAATAATATTTTTCTAAAAATGAATATTGATAAAATAAGTATAAGGAATCAATTTGCTAGAGATGCATATATAACGTTTACATTTTTAGTAGCAATTTTATATTTATCAAATAGTACATATAATCCATTTATTTATTTTAGATTTTAAGAAGAGAAGGGTATTATGAAAAGTATAAATAGAAGAAACGTTATTTTGAGGCAATTATGGAATGCAGATTTATTACAGATAATTAAAAAAAATAATATATTTGATGTTACTATACTAATTATGTTCTTACTTGTTATTAGTAGTCCTCTTATTTTAGTGAACAATAATAATATTAGTAAAGTCGAGAATAGAACATTGGCTCAATTCCCAAAGTTGAAATTATCAAGTGGAATAAATAATAAATTTTCAAAAGAATTTGATAGCTGGTTCAACGATCAATATGGATTTAGAGATTATTTAATAAAGTATAGTTCATTGTTACATGTTAAAATATTTAGTACATCTCCTTCTAATAGGGTTTTATTAGGTAAAGATGGCTGGCTATTCTATGCAGATAAAGCAGATGGCGATTCGGTTTCCTGCTATCAGAATATAAATCTATACACAGAAGAAAAATTAAAAATTATAAAGGACAACCTAGTTGAACAAGAAAATTGGTGCAAAATGCATGATGCAGAATTTATTTTGATGTTTATACCAAATAAAGAGACAATTTATGGAGAGTATTATCCAAATGGTATTAATAAAATGGGAAGCTATTCAAAGCTAGATCAGGTAATTAATTACTTAAAATTACATACTGATATCAGAATAGTGGATGTAAGAAAAGAATTAATTAATGCAAAGAATAGAGCTCAAATATATTATAAAACGGATACTCACTGGAATAGTTTTGGTGCATTTATTGGGTATCAAGGTCTAATAAAAGAAATAAACAAATCAAACCCAAAGGTAAAGCCTGATACATTAGATGATTTTGACATACAAAAAGTTAATCAAAAGGGTGGAGACCTTACTAGAATACTAAATCTAGAATACTATTATGATGATTCAGACTTTATATTTAAGCGGAAAAAAGATGATACTTATATAATAAATATTCCTTTAAATGATTTTGATGGTGGAAGAGATATTAGCAAATCTAGTGATAAATTATTGCCAAAGGCTATAATGTTTAGAGATTCATTCACAAAGAAAATGATACCGTTTATATCCAACCAGTTTAGTGAAATTGTATATGATTGGACTGAAAAAATAAATCATAACCTTATAAAAGAAGAAAAACCTAATATAGTTATATTTGAGATAGTTGAAAGAAGAATTGACTTTCTGATTAATAAAAATCCGTTAGATTAAAATGATGTTCTAGATAAAATATCATAAATTTTAATTAAGGCCAGGAAAATAATAACCAAAAACTAGTTGTTATAATAGATGAGTATAATAAGATTATTTGTTCTATAATTATATGGTTAAATAATATTACTATATAATTTACATATTACTAATTTAGGAGATAGATAAAACTTAAAGTTTTATCTATCTGCAAGCGAAATTTATAGGAGTACAGCAATGCTTAATAAATATATTCGTACTTTTTCAATGTATTTTCAAGGAACAGTTTGGTATATCAAAGCATATGGCATAAAAATGTTTCTTAGAAAGCTAAGACATGAAGCTAAACTAATACTTTCTAGTTTTTTCGAAAGAGGTAACGAGGCTAGAAGAAAGTTGATTAGTTTCTATGAAGATGAAGAAGCATCTTTTTTCGATGATATTGTTTCAGTAATAATCCCTACTAAAAATGCTGGTAGTGAATTTGAACAAATCCTTTATATGATACGAAGTCAGAAAGGGATTAAAGATATTGAAATTATAATTGTTGATTCAGGAAGCAGCGATAGCACTCTTGAAATATCAAAAAGATATAAAGCTAAAATAATACAGATACCACCTGAAAAATTTACTCATTCATATTCTAGAAATTTAGGTGCAGAAAACACAGAAGGAAATTATATATTGTTTATGACTCAGGATGCATGCCCGCCTAATGATACTTGGATTTATGAGCTTCTAAGTGCTCTTGAAAACACGGGTTCTGTTGCTGTTTCATGTGCTGAATTTCAAAGAAGCGATAGTGATTTATTTTATAGGGTAATATCATGGCGACACTCTAGGATATTAGGAATAGATTCAAATGATCGAATATTAAAGAAGCCAGTTATAGAAGATGTAACTTCTTTGAGAAAAAATGGTCAATTATCTGATGTGGCATGCCTTATAATGAAGGATGTTTTTTTAAAGTACAAGCATAGAACTAATTATGCAGAAGATTTGGATTTAGGCATAAGGCTTGTTAGAGATGGCTTTAAACTTGTCTTGGTAAGTTCGGCTAAAGTAATTCACTCACATAACAGGGACGCTTATTATTATCTAAAAAGAGAATTTGTGGAAACTTTTTTTCTGAAAGATATCTTTAAAAATTTTGACATATTACCCATTGAATTTAGCTCGTTAAGATTTGAAATTATAAACACATATTGTTTGATAAATTATGTAGTTGATGATAAAATTTCCACTATAGAACTGCCTTGCAAATTTGATGAGTTTTACAATAGTATAACTAAAATTATCAACTCGGAGTATACCTATGAAATTTTTAAGAATTATGGAATAAATTATCAAAACAAAAATTATAATGATGAGAATTTATTGGCATTCATAAAGAAAATTATGGAATTAAACTCGGTGGTAGTTGATACAAGCTCAAATAAGGGATTACTTATTGCGAAGCTGAGATATTCAATATGTTTGATTTTAGAATATATGAAAGGTTGCTATGAAGAAATAGATGAGCACATGCTAGAAGACTTTAAAGCTTCTATTTACAAATTTTTTGCTTCTTCTTGTGGTAGATTTCTCTCAAGTTGTTATATCGCAGGCACTGATGAAGATAAAGATATGCTAAAAGAAGTTTATCATGAGCTTTTCAAAGGAGTATAGTATGAAAATTCTTTATTTGGTAGAACAGTTTAACCCAGATTCCTTTACGGATATAGAAGTATTCACTTATGAGCTTTGCTTAATGATGCAAAAGAATGGCTACAATGTAAAAATAATTACATGCTTTTCCTCGTATAATACGTGTAATAACAAGCGTATTAATAAAAATCATTTTGTGGAATTTATATATAAAGGTATACCTATACTGAATTTGGATGGCAAAGAATTTCAGATAAAAGTATTGAAAGATTTAATCAGAAAAGAAAATCCAGATGTAATTCATGTAGAATATCCTTTTAGAACAATAGAATTGATAAAAGTGACCAAGGAATTAGGAATACCTTATGTTTTAAATCTGTGTGATAAGTATTTAATAAATGAGCATATTAAAGCTATTGATCATTCTTTTAAAGATATATTTTTTAGTGCAAAAAAGGTAATAGCATTAAATTTATCTGTCAAAAAATCTTATGAAAAGTATTTTCAAGACTTGAAAATAACTATTTTACATGAAGAAGTGGCTAACAAAAACTTTCTAACCATAGAACAAATAGCTTATAAGTATGAAAGAATATACAGAATAAAAGATAGTAAATTATAAATTTTTGAGGAAAGCTAAAAATGATATTATTCAGAAAAAACGGATAAAAATGTTGGTAACATATTACTATAAAACGATAAGGAAAATTTAAAATATGGAGCCTAGAGTGCTATTTGTTACTCCTCTTTTTGAACGAGGGGGAACGGAAACTTACATAATTAATTTGACGGAGTATTTAAAAGAAAAAGATATCTACTGTACAATTATTTCTGCTGGAGGAGTACGTGAAGAAGAATTATTAAATATGGGTATCAAGCATATAAAAGTAAATTGCTTAAGTAAAAAAAGTTTATTAAATGCTTTTATAGGAATATATCGAATAATACAGGCTATTAAACAAGAAAAAATAAATTTGATTCATGCGAGTTCAATTTATACAACAATACTCTCGAAGATTGCTACCATTGCCTTATTAAAACAAAATATAAAAGTTATCATGACATTATGTGGGGGACCAAACAAAAATATAGAAAAGAATTCAGCGAAGATGTTGGATATTTTTGCCAATAAGGTTATTGCATTATCTCAGGATGCAAAAAAAAAGTTGATAAGATATGGATTGAATAAAAATAAAATTGAGATTGTTAATATTGGGATTAAACCTTTTAAAAAAGTGGACAATAATACTTTACAAGGAATGATTATATGTAATTGCGGCAGGTTTACAGAGCAAAAAGGACAAAGATATCTAATAGAAGCAATAGAAAAAATTAATTTAAGAGATATTAAATATTGGATAATCGGAAGGGGAAAGCTTAAGGGACATTTACAGAATCAAATTGATAGCTTGAAAAGGGAAAACAATGTAGAAATCTTAGAATCTAGAACCTACACAGCTGATTTGTTAAATCAAATAGATATTTTTATATTGCCTTCTCTATGGGAGCAGTTCCCGATAACAATTTTAGAAGCGATGTCAATTGGGAAATCTATAATTGCAACTAATGTAAATGGTGTTCCTGAGGAACTTGGAGATTGCGGAATTCTTATCAATCCAGCAAATGTGGACGAAATTGTTGATGCAATAAAACTTCTTGCGGAGGATGAAAGCCTCAGAAAAACCTTGGGGCAGAAAGCTGAAGAGAGATTCTACAAATATTTTACTCAGGAAATAATGGGAGAGAAAACCATTAAAGTATATGAAGAAATGCTGAAAGCATAAGATAATTGATATTCGTGGAGGCAAACATATTGGATTATACTAAAAATAGAATTCCTTGGTGGCTTAAAATTGGAGCTAAAATAATATTAGCAAGGTTACCACTTCAATATAAATTTTGGAAAAGGCTAAGGCTATTTGAATTAGGTGGTATGGAAAAACCACAATATAGTTTTGATATTATTGCTGAACATATGAAGACGGCAGGTTTGCAAGATTTGCAGGGAAAAACGGTTCTGGAAATGGGACCTGGAGACAGTTTATTTACTGCGCTTATTGCAAATGCGTATGGGGCAAAAAAAATCTATTTAGTTGATGTAAAAGATTTTGCTACAAAGGAAATAAAGCTTTATAAAAGTATGACGGAATTTTTAAAGAGCAAAGGCTTGAGCACACCTGATATATCAAAATGCACAAATATTGAAGATGTTATGCTTTTGTGTAATGCTGAGTATTTAACTGAGGGGTTGAATTCATATAAGGCGATTCCTAACAATAGCATTGATTCTATGTTCTCCAACGCGGTATTAGAACATATTAGAAAACAAGATTTTCTACTGACATTCAGAGAAATTAAAAGAATTTTGCGTAAGGATGCGATATCTTCACATTATGTAGATTTAAAAGATCATTTAGATGGAGGTCTTAATAATTTAAGGTTTAGCGAGAAAATTTGGGAATCTGACTTTATGATCAAATCAGGATTCTATACTAATAGAATTAGGTATACTAAGATGCTTGAATTATTTAAAGAGGCGGGTTTTTCGTATAATATAGTAAAAACTAAGAAATATGAGAAAATACCAATCGCAAAGAATAAATTGGTAGATGAATTTAGAAGTTTGCCGGATGATGAATTAAATATTATGGATTTTGAAGTGGTGTTGTACTGATAACAGAATTTATATAAAAAAGTATTTAAACTTTTTTATTATTACTAATTATACAGGTGGAAAAATGAAATCAAATATACTTCATATTATTCAAGGTGGCAAGGGTGGTACACTTGAATATCTGAAACAATTACTTCCTTTGCTCAATAAGGATAAATATGATATTACTGTGATTTGTCATGGAGATATTTTTTGCGAGCTCAAACAGTTGGGCTTTAAAGTTGTGAATATTAACATGAAAAGAGCAATTTCTCCACTATATGACCTTAAAGCATTACTTCAAATAAATAAATACCTCAAGACTCACAAGACTGATTTAGTACATTTACATAGCTCGAAAGCAGGTTTTTTGGGTAGATTAGCAGCTAAATGGAATAGAGTACCTTGCATTTACAATCCTCATGGCTGGTCCTTTAACATAAAAACTAACTCAATTAAAAAAAATCTGTACAAGCTTCTGGAAAAAGTAGCAGTTAACTGGACAGATAAAATTGTTGCAATATCAGGTTCAGAGTATCAATCCGCTTTAAATGAAAAAATATGTGGTTCTAAAAAATTAATATTGATAGAAAATGGTATAGATATAAGTAAATATGTTTTTGAAAGTGATGACGTCTTTAAGAAACAGTTGGGGATTACTGAAAAAGAAAGAATAGTTGGAATGTGTGCCAGACTTTCAAAGCAAAAAGACCCACTCACATTTATCGAAATAGCAAAATGTGTGACAGAACAGTATCCCAAATGTAAATTTATGCTTGTAGGGGATGGAGAATTAAGAGAGCAGGTTGAAAATAAAATAAAAAAATTGCAATTAAAGGAAAAAGTTATTTTGACAGGATGGACAAGCCACCCTGAAAAGTATATTAATATATTTGACATAGGAGTACTTACGTCGATATGGGAAGGTTTTGGATTATCACTAGCTGAGTATATGGCTTGTGGTAAACCCATAGTTGCTTCAAGAGTAGATGGTATACCTTTTGTTGTTAGAGACAGAATAGATGGATATTTGTGCGAACCCGGTAATATAAGGGAATTTTCTAATTTTATTATTAAGATATTAAAAAATGATGATTTATATAAAAAAATCTCTACAACAATAGTTGAGAGGGCAAAGAATAATTTTGATATAAACAGAGTATCAAAGCAGCATGAGAAATTATATGAAGAATTAATATTACATGCTAAAGAATATTAATATAGATTATCTTATTATTTAAGAAAAGACCAATCATTCAATAAAAGCTTACCGAATTAGTATTACTTATTAAACCGAGTATTATTCCTTATAATGAGCATATTATTTATTGATATGTTCATTTTTTTAGGAGTGATGCTATTGAAAATCAAACTTCCATTCAAAATCATAAATCTTGAAAACAAGCTGATTGAGAAAAGACTGATACTGCTCTCAATGATTTGCTTTGTGCTTCTTATAGCGATTCAGGTAATAATGACAAACCCATCCGCAAGAAACCTTCTAACACAGGAGGAAAAGGTTGAAGGAGTATTTCTACAAAATTCTACTGAAACAATAGATAAAGGAACACTTGTACTGGAATTGGTGGATTGCAGCAGCATGAATACTCTTTGGGTAATGGTTAATGGACAAAGAGTTGGAAGATTTAGCGGCAAACAGGTGATTTTGCCTGTTAGTGATGGAGAGCTGATAGAGATTGACGGAACAGATTCCAATAGCTCTGCAAAAGTGAAGATTGCGTCTTATACTAAGAATATCACACTTCTTATAAACAAAAGTATTCTTGAAACAGGTAGAAATATTACAGTTCTTGCAAGAGTAAGGATTAAAACAGCCACTGGCTATTAGCTACCAGATATATATTTGCAAAGATAATTGAACAATAACCGTGGGTTTTAACCCATGGTTATTGTTCAATCTGTGTCAACTCTCCTATTGTACATGTCTGTGGGTTGCTATATAATATTTCTCAGCTTGATTAATATTATCTCAGGCTTAAGAAAATTCAGTCGGAAGGGTTTGAGAATGAACAATTTAGTTCAAATCAATAAGAGGGAAAGGTTTGCAGTAGCTATAGATGGACCAGCCGGAGCTGGCAAAAGTACAGTTGCCAAAATACTTGCTAGAAGACTTGGAGTTTTATATATAGATACGGGCGCAATGTATAGAGCAGTTGCACTTGCGGTAATTCAAAAAGGTATAGACACGATGGATAGTGAAAGAGTTTCTGAAGTTGCAAAAGATATAGATATTTCAATCCGACTGGGTGAAAATGGACAAGAGATATTTCTTGAGGGGAAAAATGTTAATAGCTTAATCAGAACCCCAGAGGTTTCTATTGGTTCATCAAATGTAGCCGTTTTCCCAGAAGTGAGAAAAAAGATGGTCGAAATTCAAAGAAAAATAGCTCGTGAAAATGATGTTGTCATGGATGGTAGAGATATTTGCACACATGTACTGCCAAAGGCTGACCTGAAGATATATTTAACAGCATCTGTTGAATCTCGTGCGCAAAGAAGGTATGATGAATTAAAGCTGAAGGGTTATGAGAATATTTCGATAGCTGAAATTGCTGAAGATATTAAAAAAAGAGATTTCAACGATATGAATAGAGAGTATGACCCATTGAAGATAGCGTTAGATGCAAAAGTTATTGATACAACAGCTATGACAATTGAACAAGCAGTAAATGCGATTCTTATAGAGATAAAGGGATGGTGAGATTGTGCTTAGATGGATAGTAATTTTTTCTTCGTATATATATTTTAAGCTGTTTCATTGGGTTGAATACATTGATATTAATAATATTCCAAAAGAAGGGGCTGCGATTTTATATGCAAATCATATAAGTAATGCGGACCCGCTTGTTCTTGTATGCAGGATAAAAAGAATGGTTTATTTCATGGCGAAAGAAGAACTTTTTAAAACTAAGATTCAAAGGGAATTTTGGAGTAGAACTGGAGTTTTTTCTGTAAAGAGAGGAACTGGTGATATCGGAGCAATAAAGAAGTCGCTTGAAAAGCTAAAAAATGGAGAGGTGCTTTGTATGTTTCCGGAAGGAACCAGGCGTATGGGGGACAATCATCCTGAACCTAAACCGGGACTGGCGCTTATTGCAATTAAAGCTAAATGTGTTGTAATCCCTGCAGCAATATCCTCTCCACCACGATTGTTTAAAAGAATCAAGGTTAAATATGGAAAACCAATAGATTTATCAGAATATTATGGAAAACACCTTTCAATGGATGATTATACAGAAATTTCAAAGAAACTAATGGAAGAAGTTGAAAAGTTGAAAGAGGGGAATTGGTATTGATTTTAAAAGTTGCAGATACTGCAGGGTTTTGTTTCGGTGTAAATAGGGCTGTTAAGATGGCGGAAGAAGCAGTTGAGAGGTATAACAGTAAGAGTATTTACTCTCTGGGCCCTATTATCCATAACAAGCAGGTAGTAGATGAATTTGAAAAGAAAGGGCTTAGGATTATTGAAGATATTTCTGGTTTACAAGCGGGAGATGTATTGATAATACGAGCTCATGGCGTACCAGAATACATATATAAGCAAGCAGAAGAAAAAGGGTTGGTTTTAATAGATGCGACATGCCCGTTTGTTAAGAAAATTCATGCTAAAGTATTAGAGTATTCTGCTAAAGGGTATAAAACAATAATCGTAGGGGATAAAAATCATCCCGAAGTAATTGGTATAAAAGGTTGGGACAATAATGCGATTGTTGTTGACGAAGAATCTGAGTTTGATGATATTGATTTAGAAGGTAGGATATGTGTTGTTGCACAAACTACTATTACTAAGGGAAAATGGGACAACGTATGCAAAGCTATAAATGAAAGAATTACTGGTTGTGAGTTTTTTAATACAATTTGTAGTGCAACTTCAGAAAGACAAGAAGAAGCAAAAAAAATTGCCTCAGAAGTTGAGGTAATGATTGTAATAGGTGATCCGCATAGCTCGAATTCACAGAAATTATTTGAAATATGCAAAGAATATTGTGATAGAACATACTTTATAGAAAATGCAGAACAAATAGATAAAG
>Ga0074198_1001830_pt1 | contig 12810 bp, 15 predicted proteins | sample EPASupsiteSAE323_FD_64527 | JGI IMG/M metagenome (GOLD analysis project Ga0074198, IMG submission 64527) | Bioremediated contaminated groundwater from EPA Superfund site, New Mexico - Sample SAE3-23 | ecosystem: Environmental > Aquatic > Deep subsurface > Groundwater > Contaminated ...
ACGGTCTTGGAGAGCGCGCCGGCAATGCGGAGCTTGAGGAAACCGTGATGGCCCTGTCGCAGATTTACGGGGTCAAGACCGGCATAAAGCAGGACAAGCTGTACGAAATTTCGCAGCAGGTCTCGCGTGCCACCCGCGTGTGGCCTTCGCCCAACAAAGCAATTGTTGGCGACAACGCGTTTTCGCATTCATCGGGGGTGCATGTGCACGGCGTGCTTTCTCACGCTCTTGCGTACGAGCCTTTCGAACCCGAGGTAGTTGGAAGGCACAGGCGCATAGTGCTGGGCAAGCTCACCGGTACCAATGCAGTCAAGAATGCGCTTGAGAACATGGGCTTTGGCATTGACGATGAGAAGGTCAAGGCAGTTACTGCCAAGGTCAAGGCAATAGGCGACACCGGCAGGCGGGTTCACGATTTCGAGCTTGCCGCAATGGCCCGCGAGGCATTGGGAATAGAGGCAAGAAAGCGGCTCGTGCTTGAGCAGGTGCTTATCTCAACTGGGAACAACATAGTTCCCATAGCTTCGGTCAAGGCGCGGATGGATGGCCAGGAACGCATGTTCTGCGCAACCGGAGCAGGACCCGTTGATGCGGCCATGGTCGCGCTGTCGCAGGTTTCCGACAGCCACGGTAACTTCAAGCTTGACGACTACAAGCTCGTGGCGCTGTCCGAGCAGTCAAGCGCACAGTGCGAAGTCACGGTGACTGTTGAGGACGCCATGGGCAATTCATGCACCGGTTTTGCAGTGAGCCCCGACATCGTGATGGCAAGCGTGCGCGCAATGGCTGACGGGATAAACCATTTGCTTTCACAGGAAAAAAGCGCCTCGGAAGGCAAGGGTGCCAAGATTGAAAATAACCAGCGGCCGCAGGCCTGCAAGAGCGGCGAATAAAATGGGAAAGACTCTGCTTGAAAAAGTTTGGTCAGCTCACGCAGTCCGCGAGCTTGGCGGAGGCAAGACGCAGCTTTTCGTGGGAAGGCACTTCATCCACGAGGTCACGTCGCCGCAGGCGTTTTCGATGCTGAAGGAGCGGAACCTGAGCGTGCACAGGCCGGACTTGACGTTTGGCACAATGGACCACGTCATCCCGACCGACTGCCCCAACAGGCCCTTTTTGGATTCGGTGGCCGAAAAGATGGCGTTGGAGCTTGAAAAAAACGTGCGCAATGAGGGTATCGCCTTCTTTGGCCCCGGCTCTGGCAGGCAGGGAATAGTCCACGTGATTGGCCCCGAGCTTGGCATATCCCAGCCCGGCACCACGATTTGTTGCGGTGACTCGCACACGTGCACGCACGGCGGGGTAGGCGCAATCGCATTTGGAATCGGCACCAGCCAGGTGCGCGACGTGCTTGCCACGCAGACCGTCGCAGCCCAAAAACCCGGAGTAAGGCGGGTGGAAGTACGCGGCGCCACCGCAAGGGGAGTTTACGCCAAGGACGTGGCCCTTGAAATCATGCGCGCGCTTGGAGTGAATGCGGGAATCGGCTTTGCGTACGAGTACTGCGGCAGCGCGGTAAGCCGGATGGATGTCGAGGGGCGCATGACCTTGTGCAACATGAGCATCGAAGGCGGCGCGCGGATTGGCTACGTGAGTCCGGACGACGAGACGATAAAGTATATGCAAGGCCGGGATTTCTCGCCTCCTGCTGAAAAGTTCAGCGAAGCCGCTTCATACTGGAAGAGCATGGCAAGCGACTCGGATGCCGAGTATGATGATTCCGTTTTCATTGACGCGCAAAACATCGTGCCAATGGTAAGCTGGGGGACCAATCCCGGGCAATCGATTGGCATTGACCAGAATATCCCGAAGCCCGAGAGCATGGCGCAAGGCCTGCGCAAGCCCGCAGAGGACGCGTTGGATTACATGGGGCTTGTTGGAGGCACTCCGATTGCAGGAACTAAGATTGACGTTGCATTCATCGGCTCGTGCACCAACTCGCGAATTACCGACTTCCGTGCAGCTGCAGCTGTGCTGAAAGGAAAGCGCGTGGCAAAATCTGTGCGGGCCATTGCGGTGCCCGGCTCGGAGAAGGTAGCAATGCAGGCGAGGACCGAAGGCATTGACGGGGTTTTTACCGATGCGGGTTTCGAATGGAGGCAAACTCCCGGGTGCTCGCTATGCTTGGCGATGAATCCAGACAAGCTTTCGGGAAGACAAATCTGCGCCTCGACTTCGAACAGGAACTTTCCCGGAAGGCAAGGAAGCCCGTCGGGCCGGACGCTGTTGATGAGCCCGGCAATGGTAGCCGCAGCTGCAATCTGCGGCGAAGTGGCCGACGCAAGGAAGTCAGTGTGAAAACGAGGTTGGTGTTTATGGAAACAATTTTTCAGGAAAAAAAGGCGGAAATGCGGGCGGACGCGGTGGTCAATGACAAGTTCATCCGCGCCATCGAGGGCACGTGCGTCCCTGTTCTTGGCGAGGACATCGACACCGACCGCATAATTCCCGCAAGGTTCTTGACGTCAATAACCTTCGAGGGCCTTGGCGAGCTGGTGTTTTACGACGAGCGCTTCGAAGCAAGCGGAAACAAGAAAGGCCATGCCTTCGACGACTTGCGCTTTGAAGGTGCATCCATACTAATCGTGAACAGCAACTTCGGCTGCGGCTCCTCGCGCGAGCACGCGCCCCAGGCGCTGATGCGAAAGGGCATCCGGGCCATAGTCGGCGAGTCGTTCGCAGGCATCTTTGCGGACAACTGCTGCTCAATCGGGATACCTGCGGTGCGCCTCAAAAAGGAGGACCTTGTGTGGGTGGCGGAGTGTGCAAAGGGCGACCCAAGCGCAAAAGCCCGCGTATCTATTGAGGCCGGGACTTTCGAGTACTGCGGCCGAGTTCTTGCAGCCTTGCAGGACGAGTCCCACAAGCGGGCTTTCCTTGAAGGCCGCTGGGACGCGGTATATACGCTAGTTGAGGCGCAAAAGGACGCGGACAAGGTGGCGCAATCGTTGCCCTACCTTTCGTTCAATGTGCCCTCGCGTGAGTTTTCTGATAATGCAATAGCAAAGAAGGTGTGATGAAAATGGCCATACAAAAGACTGAATGGGTGTGGATGAACGGAGGTTTCGTCAAGTGGGACGATGCGACGGTCCCGCTGCTTTCCAACGCGCTCCACTACGGTACCGGCGTGTTCGAAGGCATCCGCTGTTACGAGACTGCCGAAGGCAGGTCGGCTGTGTTCCGGCTCAAGGACCACATGAAGCGGCTCGAGGTCAGCGCGAAGATGTGCAAGATTCGGATGGATTATTCAAAGGAAGAACTGGTCGCCGAAACAAAGGCGCTCATACGCAAGAACAAAATCAAGGCCTGCTACATCCGGCCCCTCGTGTTCTGGGGTTATGGAAACATGGGGTTCGTGCCCGAGGAAGGCAAGTTGGAGACTTCCATAAGCTGCTGGCCGTGGGGTGCGTTCCTGGGAAAGGACGCGCTTGAAAAAGGCGTCACAGCAAAGACCTCGCCGTGGAGGCGCATAAGCACCAACTGCCTGCCCATGCAGGCAAAGGCAACAGGCCAGTACGCCAATTCCGTGCTTGCAAAGCGGGATGCACGCGAATCTGGCGTGGACGAGGCAGTAATGCTAAATGACCACGGCTACGTCGCCGAAGGGCCAGGCGAGAACATCTTCGCAGTAAAGGACGGCATCCTCTACACCCCGCCAATCAGCACGGGCATACTCGCAGGCATCACCCGCGCGTCAATAATGGGCATCGCACGCGAATCCGACATTACCATATGCGAACACGCGTTCCTCCGCGACTTCCTCTACACCTGCGACGAGGTTTTTTTCACCGGCACAGCTGCGGAAGTCACTCCCGTGACCAAGATTGACGGCATAACCGTAGGCGAAGGCAAGTGCGGCCCGATGACCAAGATGCTGCAGGATGGTTTCTTCAATGTTGTGAGTGGAAAAGACCCGCGCTATTTGAAGTGGCTGGATTATGTGGACGAGTAGGGTGTTGGTGAGAGGAAGAAATTCCTTCCTCCATCAATACTGCGTCGGGTCCTTCAGGATGTTTCCAGTGAGGATTCCCACAACCTTTTCGTTCTTCTTGATTATGCCTGCAGCAACGAGTTTCTTCGCACCCGCAACAGATGCAGCCGAGGCAGGTTCGCATCCAATTCCGCAGCCGTCGACGATGCGCTTTGCAGCAATGATTTCCTCGTCAGTGACCTCTTCCACAACGCCATTGAGTTGCTTCAGGTAGGCGAGGCCGCGAGTCAGGCTCTTGGGGTTGCCGATGCGGATTGCCGATGCGATAGTCTCCGGGTGTTCAACGATGATTTCCTTTCCAGCCTTCCAGGACTGGTAGAACGGGTTCGCTCCGTGCGCCTGGATTGCGGCGATTCGCGGGAGCTTGGAAATCCAGCCAAGTTCCTTGAGCTCAAGAAGGGCCTTGCAGAACGCAGTGGTGTTTCCCAAGTTTCCAGCTGGAAGCACTATCCAATCCACTTCCCAGTTGTTCTGCTCCATAAGCTCGATTACAATCGTCTTCTGGCCTTGTATACGCCAGGGGTTGATTGAGTTTAGGAGATAGACTCCGCTTTTCTGGCAGTGCGCCTCTACGTCGTCCATCGCCTTGTCAAATGAGCCTTCGACTTCGATGATTTTCGCGCCATAGGCCTTGGTCTGCGCGAGCTTTCCAGCAGCCACCTTGCCCTTTGGGAGGAAGACTTGGCACTCCATTCCGGCGAAAGCGGCGTAAGATGCAAGTGATGAAGAAGTGTTTCCTGTTGATGCGCAGGCAACTGCCTTTGCGCCCTGCCTCTTGGCCTCGCTTACTCCGACGGTCATGCCTCGGTCCTTGAACGAGCCTGTTGGGTTCTCGCCTTCGTGTTTCAATCGAATTTGCGTAAGTCCAGTAAATTCGCAAATTCGGGTGTGGTGGTAAAGGAAAGTGACTCCTTCGCCCCTGCTTACTATGAATTTCTCTTCCAGTCCGGGGTGGATGAACGCCTTGTATCTCCAGACTCCGCTTGATGCTTTGGAGTCAAGGACTTCGTCCTTCTTCTTTCCCTTGAGTTTGGACAGGTCAAGCTGGACTTCGGCAAGCCCGCCGCACTCGCAGCGGGAAAATTCCGTCTGGGTTTTCTTTTTGCATTTTGCGCATTCAAACCAGTAATCCATTTGTAAGACCTTTCCAATTGTTCAAATCTTGTGGCAGCCTTTCGGGCTTACTTTAGTCCAAGTAAGCGCAGGCTCCAGGCCGTCGTAAAGAGAATATATCTCTGCCTCAAGCCCCTTAATCCTTGCGTAGCCTTCCAATCCGGCAATCATCAGCGCGGGCCCTGCTCCGCTTGCGGTTGCGCCGAAGCCGTGGGCCTTGCACACCTGCTTGAGCTGCGAAAGTTTTGGCAAGAGCCCGGCTTTTTCGCGTGCAGGCTCGACTATGCAGTCATCCAGGCTGTCCGCAAAAAGCTGCGCGTCGCCTTCAAAGAGCGAGCATAAAAGCATCGTCAGTTTTGAGTGTGTGCGGCAGTTGTCGCTGCGCGGCACGGTTTCCGGGAGCACGCTTCGCGCAAACTTGGTCGAAGGCTTCGTAACGCTTGTCCGCAGTATCCCTATTTTCAATCCCTTTGGCGGCTCGAAGCGCAGCAGCCTGAGCGGGTCGTCATTCACTATTGTGCATACTCCGCCCGTAATTGCTGGAGCGACGTTGTCCTTGTGTACGTTTCCGCTTGCCACCTTCTCTCCAAGCGCGGCGTATTCTACGAGCTTTTCAATTGAAAGTCCCGCGTCGAAGAGTTCGTTGAGTGCAACCGCCATCCCCGCGCTGGAAGCGCCGCTTGAGCCCAGGCCGCTTGCTGGAGGAACGTTCTTGTCTATCTTAACGCTCACGTTCTGGGTTATCCCAAGGTCCTTGCGCATCGCATCCAACACCGGCAGGCAGACGTTCTTTTCCATTGGCGGGACTTCAAAACCACTGCCGGGGAGTACCTCGTCCTTGTTTGCCTGCTCGACTTCCATCACGTCGAATGGCGTCTCAAGCGCAAGCCCGGCAACGTCAAAACCAGCACCCAAGTTCGCGCTTGTGGCCGGGCACCATATCTTTACCATAGGAAATTCATCTATAGCCCCAAATAAAAACCAGCATCACGAAACGTATTTCTTATGAATGTTTTTGTCGAGCGCGACGTTTTGGAAAGCTGCCTTGTCGGAGCGCAGGAGTCACACCCAAACGAGTTTTTGGGGATGCTTGCAGGCGACAAGACCAAGGAAGGACTCCACATCAACCGGCTCTACCTTGCGCCCCTGACGATGTCTGACGAGGGCAGCGTCTCGTTCGACGAGTTCAATATGCCTATTGCGATGGGCGTAGTAGGAACATTCCACTCGCACCCAACCGGTCCCGCTCTTCCTTCCAGTGCGGACTTGAAGCTGTTCTCTCAGAAGGGTGCGTGCCACCTGATTGCGTCCTTTCCCTACAAGCGGGCGGACGTGCGGTGCTTCGACTCCAAGGGAAAGGAAGTAGCGTTCGAGATAGTCTGATCAACCAGTAATTTTGCTGCCAAGTTTTGACGCGCGTATTGTTCAATCTGTAGAATCAGTTGGTTTTGTCCTTTTTACTGTGCCTTAAGCTTGAGTAGATTGTTACTATTCCAATAACAAGAACAATCAGGCCGACAACAGCCCATAGTAGCGAACCGCCCGTAATTGGTTCGCAATCTGCAACGCACATTATGGGTTGTATGCGAACTAGGTCTGCACCTTGCAGGAACCAAAGTAATCCCAGGAGTGTTGCAATGATTCCAACAACAACCAATACGCATTTTTTGATAGTATTTATCGTATTTTTCACTTTCTGATTGTTAATGTTTAACGTGTATATACTTATCGTTTGCATCGAACGCTGGTCCAATGAGAATGTGAACGCTCCGCGAGAGGGCTTAAACCAGGGTACCTCCGCCACGAAATGACGCAAAAGCGTTATAAACTCCGGGCAGCTTTCTTGTATTTCAGTAATAATTCAGGTTGATTGATGTGGAGGATGCTGGTGTTGTCTGCCAATGGCAAGTGCGCCAGCCTCCAGTCTAGCTAATTTTGAGGGTTTGGCGCGACAAACGTTTTTTGGAACTCTTAGCGCGGGCCAGCGAAAGGCAGTCTCGCTGGTGGTCTTTGCTGCAAAGAACGATTATGCCACAATGACTTCGGTCTGCCACTACGCCCAAGATGCAGGCATAATCAGCGAGCCGTCCTGCCGCCGCCTTATCCAGAGGCTGCGAAGCCTCAAGTTAATCGATTGCGGTTCCAGCAACAGCAAGGGCCGCATCCTCACGCTTACGCCACTGGGCGAAAAAATCCTGCTTGGCGAGAGTATACTTTGTAAATTGGAGTGATGAAAGATGAGCTGCAAGTGCGACACGTATGGAAAAAACTCGAAGGGCTGCAAGATTACCCTGTGCGAGGACGAGATGCCCCGCAAGTACTACAACATACTGCCAGACCTTCCCACGCCTCTTGACCCGCCTATTAACCCTGCAACCGGACAACCCGCAAAGCCGGAAGAGCTTGAGGCGATTTTCACCAAGGAAGCCGTGCGGCAGGAAATGTCGAGCCAGAGGTTCATCGACATTCCCGAAGAGATTATTTCCGGCTTGTTCGCAGTAGGCCGTCCCACGCCGATGTTCCGTGCCCACCGACTCGAAGCTTTCCTCAAGACTCCTGCAAAAATCTACTTCAAGCACGAGGGATTGAACCCGTGCGGAAGCCACAAGCCCAACACCGCAATAGCACAAGCTTACTATGCGATGAAGGAAGGCGTGACTGAACTGATTACCGAAACCGGCGCAGGCCAATGGGGCACCTCGCTTTCCTACGCGTGCGCTCTCTACAAGATGAAGTGCAGGGTGTTCATGGTATCCAGCAGCTTCTACCAGAAGCCCTACCGCCGCATCCAGATGGAAACCTACGGCTCGACAGTATATCCGTCGCCCAGCCGCGAGACTGAATATGGGCGAAAGCTCTCGGACGCAAATCCCGAACATTCCGGAAGCTTGGGCATCGCAATCAGCGAGGCAATCGAAACAGTAGTCAAGACCCCGAATTCGAAATACTCCCTTGGCAGCGTGCTAAACCACGTGATGCTCCACCAGACCATAATCGGAGAGGAGTCCAAGATACAGCTTGCAAAGGAAGACATCGACCCGGACGTGCTGATTGCCTGCGTAGGTGGAGGAAGCAACTTCGCCGGTTTTGCTTTCCCGTTCGTGCGTGACAAGATTGCAAAGAAGACCAACCCGGACATAATCGCAGTCGAGCCCACTTCCGCGCCTTCAATCACCAAGGGCAAGTACGACTTCGACCACGGAGACTCCGCAGGGATGACTCCGCTGCTCAAGATGTACACCCTTGGCAAGGACTTCATTCCCGCAAAGTCCCACGCAGGCGGACTGCGCTACCATGGGATGGCTCCGACGGTGTCCAGCCTTGCGCACGACAATCTCATCCGGGCGGTTGCGTACGACCAGAAGCAGGTCTTCGAGGCAGGCATGACCTTTGCGCGCACCGAAGGCATCATCGCCGCACCGGAATCCTGCCACGCAATCAAGGCTGCAATAGATGAGGCTCTCAAGGCAAAGAACTCCAACGAGGGAAAGACAATAGTCTTCAACCTCTCAGGACAGGGCCAGCTTGACCTGATGGGGTATGCGGACTATTTGGCTGGGAAGATTTGAGGATGAGGCAAAAGGGGGTGGCAGTTAAATGCATTGCAGATTATCTACGGGCAAGGACCCACTCGGAGTTTCTTGCCAGCCTCTCCCTTTTCACTTCGTCCTTTTTCACCCACTTGATGCCGCAGTATTGCGCGGAAGGGTGTGCGGTCTTGTCCTTTGCGTTGCAGGCAAGTCCCATTGCAGGAACCATGAGCCGGTTCTTTCTTGAGCCGACATTGTATCTTCCTTGGAGTTCAACCTGTCCGATTTCGCAGTCCATCCCTGCTTTCTGTGAAAATGATGCTCTGACAATCGAGACCGGGCTTTCGCCTTCCATTACTATTCCGCCCGGAAGCTCAAGCTCAATCTTTCCATCCAAGGTCTTTCTTTGCAGGAAAAAGGCGCGTTCGCCGTCAAACAAAAGTCCGCTTGCGTAGGCTATGGGCTTCTTGGTTGCCTTCAGTTCGCGGATTTGCCTTTTCACGGTAATTGCACCTCATTCAATAGGTTGCACAACACTCATAAACAATCCCCTGCCCAACAATTACGATGTCAATGAAGGCGGATTTCGAGCTTGAGTTTTCCTCCGAGCCGGAGGCCAAGAAGGCATTTGCGGTGCTTTCCAAGGACCTAAAGACAATCAAGGGAACGCTCAAGTCTAGCTTGAAGGGACGGAAAATCCTTGCAACCGCGCAGTCCGACTCGTTTGCAGGCCTGCGCGCGATGTCGAACAACTTCCTGCGCAGCGCGCGGATAACCTACGACATAATCGACGCAGTGGCAGGCAGGGCACAGAAGAAGGCAATGGAAGAGGAAAGCGATTCCATTGAGTGAAAATGTGTAAAGACAAAAGCAATTCCATTGAATAAAGAGAAATAACCAAGAAACGTAAAAAGGTGTTTGATATTATGGCAACCATACCCGAAGACTTGCAGAAGGACTACGAGAACTACCAGAGGATGCAGCAGCAGCTCCAGATGGTCATGATGCAGCGCCAGCAGACGGAACTTACCTCCGCGGAGATTGAGCGAGGACAGGACGCACTCGCAAAGGCCGACAAGTCCGGCAAGATTTACCGCCTGGCAGGAAGCATAATGGTGCCGCGCACCAAAGACGAGCTGCAGAAGGAGCTTGCCGAGGAGATGGACACTTTGAAGATGCGCAAGGACATCCTTGCAAAGCAGGAAGAGAAGCTCAAGGCGAGCCTGACTGAAGTCGTGAAGAAGCTCGAGGCCGCGACCAAGCAGACTGGCGCAGTTTAAGCAACTGTTCGCTTTCTTTTTTCATGCCGGCTCAAACCGGCCTCTTTTTCTATTACCCTTTCTTTCCTACTTCTATGCAAAAAAAGTTTGGAAAAGCAGCGGCGTTTCTTACAAGCCTAAAAGGAAAGACGCTCATCACTTTCCAGGAAGTCGCTGACCCGGACGCGGTTGCAAGCGCGATTGCATTGAGCCTGCTTGTCCGAAACTCCGAAGTCCGCGCAACCGGTCAGGTCAACTCGCAGGCAAGGGCGGTTCTGAAAAGCCTTGGCCTTGCAGTCCCTCCTCTTGAATCGCTTGATGGGTATTCAAACGTCGTAATCACCGACGCCTGCACATTGGACTCATTTGGAAAATGGGCGGAACAGGTGGGCAAATTCAAGGGCACAGTCGCCTTTTTCGACCACCACATCCACTCAGACCGGATGAAGGCGGATTTCTCGATTGAACTTCCTTCGGTATCCAGCACCAGCGAAATAGCCTTCGGAATACTTGACGCTGCAAAGAAGAATGTGGACAAGAAGACCGCGATGTTCCTTGCAGCCGGAGTGGCTTCGGATTCGGGGCATTGGAAGAGCGCAAACGACGACTCGTTCGAGGCGATGGCACGCCTCCTCAAGCTTGCCGGAAGGACCCGGCAGGATTACCAGAAGATACTTTCGCTGATTGAGCGGCCTGCAAACCCCGAGATGGCTAAGAAGAAGATAACCTGTGCTGCAAAGGCCAAGGTCATTGAGAAAGGAGGGGTCGTGGTCGCAACTTCCACTTCCGACGCATTCCACCTGCAATGCGCAGTCGGGTTGGTTGGCATTGGCGCGGATTATGCGTTCGTGGCTGATGCAAAGAAGGGAATCGTTCTTGCCGCGCGTTCGGACTCCGCAAAAAAGAGCGTCGGAAAGCTGATGATGCTTGTTGCAAAGGAAGTTGGCGGTTCCGGCGGCGGGCACGAGAAAGTCGGCGGCGTGCGGGGGAAATTCACCGACGTGGCGGCTGTTCTTGATTATTGTTCAAGCGTTGCCTTGGAGTAATACCTAGTTTGCCGATGAAAGCAGGATTACGCTGACTACCGCAAGGCATATGCCTATGATTTGCAGGTTTGAAGGCGTCTCGGCGAACAGGAAATGCGCCGCAACCGCGACCAGTGCGATGTTCAGGGCCATTATTGCCGCCACCACTGCTGTCTTTGCCCCTGGCTCGCGTAATGCAAGCAAAAAGAACAGTGCGCCAAGGATTGAGAATCCAGCATAAACAGCTATTACTGGCAGCGCCTTGGGGTCGAAAAGCGTGGATGCGCTGACTTGGAAGCCTGCCATCATCTTTGCCGCAAGCATCGAGATTCCAAGGGATGCCATCGCGGCAAGTGAGTACAAAAGCCAGCTCATCGTCAGTTCACTTCAAAGGTAGGTGTGTTTCGTTCCAATCGTTTACTACTGCTTTATTAGTAGGCTTTTCTTTAGGCTTTTGTTTAAACCTTTCGTCTTGAGTGTGTGTTGTTTTGGTCCTTGAATGCATCCTTTCCCCGCGGTGCGCAAGAAAGCAGCCCTACAAGCTTCTTGGGGTATCCTTCATCTTCTTTTCAGCAGGCGTGCTGGTCTATCTTGCAATTCCGGGGCTGAATGGCTCTCCGCTCATATTCACCCTGCTCCCATTCCTTCCGCTAATGTTCCGGCTACTCATCTGGGAAGAAAAGGAGGAGGAGGCAGAGCTTCGCAGGCACGAGTCGGGGTTCTTCGACTACCACAACATCCTGCTCCAGTCCTACGCGTACATCTTCCTCGGAGCTATAATCGCAAGCATATTCTGGTACTCCGTACTGATGCAATATTCCCCGGATACTGCGCACGCCGCTTTTGACAATGAGATTGACGAGATTTCCGCAATAGCCTACACCGTCAACCAGACCGACCCCGCGACCGGGAACGCCATCCGGCCGGACTTCTTCAGCCTGCTGTTCAGCCACAACATGCAGGTCCTTGCGCTGATGCTGCTGTTCAGCCTGCTTTACGGCGTCGGCAGCCTCTACCTTCTGCTTTGGAACGCGTCAGTGATAGGAATATTCATCGCCCAGCGCATGGCGGAGCAGGGCGTAGTTACGGGCCTGTTCGGTTCCTTCCTCGGCCTGGTCCCGCACGGCATCTTCGAGCTTTCGGCCTACTTCGTGGCAAGCATCGCTGGCGGGGTGTTCTCGGTTGCCGTAATGCGGAGGCACCTGGAACGGCCGGAGCTCAAGTCCGTGCTGTTCGACTCGTTCGTGCTTGTGCTGATATCAATAGCCCTGCTGTTTTTGGGCGCCCTCGTGGAAAGCACCTACTGATTCTTGTGGTACAGCCGTTTCTTCCTTGAGTTTGTCGGCGGAAGCGCGATTGCCTTCTTGCTGTTGAAGCGGACCGGCGGCGCGGAGATTTCCTCGCTCCAGCGCGGAGTGGTGTCCTGCTTCTTGGGGAAGTATTTGGTGCTCATCGTGTCGTACCGTTTCCTGCTCAGCTTACCGGTCGAGTACAACGCGTCCAGCTCGGCCTGCGAGTGAACTGCCTTCCTGCGGCCTACCAAGTATGCCGTAATGACTCCGGCAAGCAAAAGCAGGAGCAGGAACGCGCCAAAGAGCATCATCGAGGACGGGTTGCCGTCCGGCCTGACTGATATCGTGGTGTTTATGGACGTGTTGTTTTCAGTGGCGTTTTCCTTCTCGCCATCCTGGCCTATGATGATTATCGTCTGTTCGGTCGTTCCCGGCAGCGTCGGTACGGTCGTGTTCTGTTCAGTAAGCTGGCCAAGGGAAACCGTCGACATGTTGGACGGGAGCACGAACGCGTCGCCGTATGCGAAGTCGCGCACGCGCTGGAACGCGTCGGCAGGGGCCGCAAGCTTGAGCGCGTTGACGTTCGAGCCGTACTCGGAG
>Ga0074198_1001833_pt1 | contig 12785 bp, 11 predicted proteins | sample EPASupsiteSAE323_FD_64527 | JGI IMG/M metagenome (GOLD analysis project Ga0074198, IMG submission 64527) | Bioremediated contaminated groundwater from EPA Superfund site, New Mexico - Sample SAE3-23 | ecosystem: Environmental > Aquatic > Deep subsurface > Groundwater > Contaminated ...
AATACGTGGAAGAAAAATAGGGCCCCTTTCAAAAAGGGGCTGTGGGGTTGGAGAATTGGATATAGGCGAAGCCGATAATGAAGATGACATAGATGGCACAGAACTGGACGAACATGAGGATTATGAAGCTGAAAACAGGCGGTCACCGTTCTTCCAATGGTTGTCTGCAAAAACCACTCGTAATTTGGAAGATGGAACCACCAGACGAAGTTCAGATTATGAGTTTACTGCCATATCTCGATTTAAGAAAAGCCTTTACGCTAATAATATCCGTCATTATGTTTTTGATGAAAACTATTTTAAGTCAGTATGCTTTAAGAATAAACTGCGTAAACCGGAGAAAAAAGCAGCACAATTAATTAGGGATCCATCCTTTCTGAAAACAATTTCAGCTTATATCGAATCGGATAAAAAGACATATATTAGGCACGAAAAGAAAGGGCAGTATAGGCTTTCCAATCTGGCTGTCCTGATCCAGTATCTGGCGCTCGAGAGATTATCAGTACAATACAACTTGGATCCTGCTATTTGCCAAAGGCTTAAGGCGTTTTATCATATCGCGGATACTCCGGATCTGGAAGCTAAAAAAAAGATTAGCAGCAAGGTGGTTTTACGGTTACTTACATATGACTCGATCTGGAATTATATGCAACGAGATAATGAATATGATTTTTTAAACCATATGGAAACAAATTATAACATGAAACGTCGGGAATTGATCAAAGTGTGGTCGGGCAAGTTTATGAAGTCCAGTGAAATGATTCTGGATCTGCTTTATGCCTTCGTAATAGATACCTCCAAAGAAAAAAACGCATTCATTAAAACATATGTCAAGGAATGCTTGCGCAACCAACAAAATGTTAGGGGCAGGCGCATCGTCGAATTGGTTAAGAATTATGATTATGTCAGAAAAAACCTTATCTCAGCAGATGAATATAATAAGTTAGATTGCAGATATAATCCCACCGTGCTTGATTACCAGGTACAGGCCATTGGTGCTGTGGGATCGAGTAAAAATCTGCCTAAGATCAAACGGTTTAATACGCCTTTTTATCCCGATGTAATTGTGTGTACTGATGTTTTTAAAGAGGGTATTAATTTACATTTGTTTTGCGATCGTGTATATCATTATGGGCTTGCGTGGTCCCCCGGAGATTTAGAACAGCGCATCGGCCGTGCCGATAGATATTTTAGTATTACGCATCGAAAGATCATTGCTGATCCGAATTCTGAAGCTAAAATCAAGATTAATTACCCGTATATGGGTAAGACAATTGATGAGAATCAGCTGCGAAAGGTACTGCGATTTAAAATTGAGATCGATCCGCTCATGGATTCGCAAAGTGGATATTCGAAGGATATTAATGTAAACTCAGTTGATTCTGCGGATATTAAGGAATTGGTTAATGCTAAACCAAATGATAAAGAGAGAACAATCACTCCATTTTCCGGGGAGTTATTTTTGTATGATTGACGTATTTCAACCTTCAATTGATATAAAGGGTTATCAGTACAGATGCCGACCGCTGCCGGGAATTTGTATTGGCGCCTGTTTAAGTTATCCAGTTGTTGAGAAAAAACATAAGAGAATGAGAGGTTGCCGTAATACCTGTTTTGAGAAGTGGGCTTTTTATGATAACTTGAAAGAAGACTTTGATAGTAGATATTAAAGATATAATTTTCGCCTAGTCTTTTTTTGAATTTTTTTCATGTTTGAAAATTATCCAAAGCATTTCAATAAGAGAAGAGGCACCAAGAGTCATTTTGCCCACGAAGAATTTGGGGAGAAATAGTCGTACCTTTTTCTTGTAATCTTCTTCTTCTATCAATGTTTTGGCTGCTCGTGCAATTGACGGTAGCATATTTGGATTGTCAATTAGAATTAGATAATCCAGAAGTTTGTCCATCTTTAGAATGGGTATGACTTCGCTTTCATACCCAACGTTAGATGGAGTACCTTTTGAATGTTTAATTAGATCAGTAGCGCTGAAAGATCTACCCCCAATTGATGTATCCCAACCTTGATGTAATGACAGGGTAAGATCATTGTACTTTTGTGGCATGTCTGTCGTAAGAATTACATTACCATATTTACCCCCGGAATATATGTGCTGGTCAATATAACCAAAAGACGGAATTTGACGTAATTCTTCTATGGACATGTACTGTTCGCCCCCGCTCCAATTACCGCCTAGGGTATCATCTAATACAGTTATTATTTTCTCGTTAATAGCATGTTGAAGAAGTTTTATTGCTAGACAAAGATTACTTGGGACTAAACTCAAATCCTCGCGCGATCGTTTACAGATTATTTCAGCTGCATCAAGGGCACTTAGGTCGGACATTCTTCCAAAGGAAGAAAACTCACCTCCTTGCTGACCAGTTAAACTTTTGTCATAATACATGTAAATAAGTGACTCGGCTCTTACATATATTTTTTCGTGTGTCTGACGAAATGTAATCAGACATGAAAGAAGTGATGCGGGATTAATGATAGTATTAAAGTCTAATAATACATATTTCATTCCAGTTATCCTATTCTATATTTGATGCTTATTTAAGTACTCCCATTCGTAGAGGCCAAAAGTCTCACACTATCATACATAATGTGGAACAAAATCATTTGTTATACATTATTACCTATATTAACATTTGCACTGTATTTTCACAATAAGTGCATCCTGTTCCTTTAGCTAAATTGGCGTTTAATAACTATTTTACTAATGAGCTATTTTCTTCAGCGGTTAATAACCTAAAAAATGACGAGCATATCGACTATGCTATAAAATTAGGAATGCTGCTCAAAGCATTTGTAATGTCATTTCAATCATCTGGGCTAACCGATCGAAACAATGAGAACATCCATTATATTCGAAGACCATGCTATGAAGGCTGCCCAAATGGAACACATGATGATCAATGCCAAGAGATATATCGAAAAAGAGCAATTAACGCGCCTGAAATAGAGGCTATGCTTAATAATATTGAAAATATAGATAAAACTATATGTGCAAACGGAACAATAAATGTACCGTACATTTTGGATATTGATTTAGATTATTTCCATTATGAGGAATCATTAAATCCACAAGATACTAGTTCATTCTACAAATTAATTCAAAATGCCAGTATAAATAACTATTGCTAAAGAACCTATGTATACATATTTAGCCTCTGATTTTTTGATAAATAGAATCATGTATCATATTCAGGAAGCAATTCATGCGCAGGCAAACTTGTAAAAAACTATCAAAAATTTTGGCAAATACAAATTGTAGATCGAGTGTCTTGGCTAATAACTAAAATGGCATTACCTTAAGTCGGGTAATGCCATTTTCATTTCTAGTTGTTTTGCCCTGTTCCCTCAATACTGACCCATTTATTGTGCTAGTTTGAAGTAAGAATTCTGGGTTTTTATGTTCTCTTTGAGTTGCGTTTGCAAAAAAAACCAGAAATAAAGAAAAAATTTACAAAAAAAGGAGGATTTAAGGGTAAATAATAGAAGGTTAATTTAATTTAAATTTATTCAGAGGTGTTCGTATGAAAATCCTAGATTATGAATTTGACCAATTTAACGTCGGCAAAAAAGAACTTTTATCAAGTATTGACATTATTTCCGAAGTAGTTTCAGGTATTGTATGGGATGACTTAGCTCCAAGAATTGTTTTACATTACACTGATCATGGGATAAAACATTCTTTGAGCATACTAAAAATATTGAATTCATTGCTTACGAATTCAATTAAGGTAAGATTAAGTGATGATGAACAATATTTGCTAATTATTTGTGCTTTTTTGCATGACATTGGTCTTCAATGTGATCCACGTTTAGAAGAACATAAAGATATATATAGATTAGTTATTGATTATGATCCATCGTTTAAATTTCATTATAATCTTACTGAACTAGGCGCTATACCTGAAGAAGATCAACAATTAATAAGAAGTTCACACCATAACCTATCTGCAGCGTGGATCCAATTAGCTTTTGAAAATAAAAAAGACAGCATTCATTATCCTATAAAATCGATAACTGAAAAGTTTCTTTCCGATACAATTAATATATGTAGATATCATAGCAAAATGAAAATGGATATTTCTTTACCACAGTCTGAAAATAATCAAGTTAGGTTAGAGTTCTTGATTTTGTTGCTTCGAATTGCCGATGAATTGGATATAGGTAAACATAGGATTAATCAGAAAGTATTATTGACATATTATATCCCCAATAAAAATTCAATGCATTGGTATTTAAATGCAATGACAACCTGTAGTATAGATGATTTGAATGATATATCATTGGAGATCCATTTGCACTCGCAAGATAATGAAAATCATGCTGATATTATGAAAAAAGTAATTTCTGATTTCGAAGAAAAAAACAGAATAATCTTTGAGAAACTAAGAACGTATGGATTATATATATCGTTTTCTTCTTATAAGTCCAAAGTAGTATCAAAACAAGGTGTTAGTAAGCTTCCACAAGAAATAATTAATGCAATGTATTATGATATTCTAAAAGCTCCATATACAACAGGTGAAATCAAATATTCTGATCCAAAAACAAGAGTAACATGTTATATCTCATATTATTCGTCTGATGTTACAGATATTAATATATCAGAAATAATAAATATGATAATAAAATTGTCAAATAAAACTTTTGATGTTATTTATTTCAATAAGCTTAAAGACAAATCTACAGAAAGTCTCAATAATGCAATTAATTCAAGTGATTGCATAATAGTTTTGCTAACTAGGGGTTATTTAAATGCTATTAATAAATTTAATACAGAGAAAACTATATATCAAGAGTACAAGGCTATAATTAACAAGTTAGGGAATCATACAGATGAAACTCTTTTCTTGGTAAAATATGATCCCAATATTAGTGATTCTGAATTTGAACAAATTAATTTGAAAATAAGGATTAAAAAATTAGACTTAGCAATGTTTAGACCAATTAAGCTAAATAATGGAATGAAAAAACCTACAAATTACTTTCCTAATAATATACAAAAAAAACATTATGGAGTTTTCGAGAAAATTATATCTGAAACCAGGCCCATAGTAACGATGAAATCTGAACAATATATAGATATGTTTGAACAAATGTATTTTAATTTTTTCTTGGTAACAAAAAGCGAAGAATTTGAATTACCTTCAGAAGTATTTGTTAATACCAATTCATATAATAAACTATCAAAAGGTAATGCAAATATAGTTATAGGTCGAAAAGGTACCGGAAAATCAACAGTTATCAATGGAATCTCTCGAAATATTGATCTAAGTCAATATAAGGGTATTTTAAAAGTAAATGTTGAACGAATCAGTTTAAATAGTACATATAATGATTGGTATATTAGATATGATCCACTTGAAACGGATTTAAAAGAGGTTTTAGGCCCAAACAAAATAATTACTTTAATCTGGGAAGTTTATTTATATGTATATAGTCTTCATATTGTTTATGATGAGTATATAAATAATGCTTTAAGAAGAGATCAAGAAAGTGCCATGAAAAGAATGCTTAAAGCAATAACGACTGAATTTAGATGGTTTAATGACACAATGTCAGAAGATGAGTTATCACCCATAATTTATGATTATTCAGTATCTGCAGTATTTGATTATATAGATAATATTGCAAAAAACTATAAGGAAGACTCAGATATTAAAAAAGCAAAAAAAAGAGCGGATTTATTAGCACAAATGGAAATTGGAAAATTTTTAGAATGTCATTTTGAAAATGTGATAGTTAGTAATTATAAAAATGTACTTGTAAAATGTTGCCGAAGAATTTTAGTAACTATGGATCGATTTGATACTCATTTTGAAGAACAACGACGAAATGATTTGGATCAATCAAATTTCGAAAAAATATGGCTACAATCATTTATTGACTTAATGTACCGGATTAAGCAAGGTAATTATATTCGGCCAAATTCGTTATATGATATTATAGATTTTACCATTTGTATCCCATATCATAGATGGATAGAAATTACAAAGGATGACATAGATAAATATAGATTACATAGTCGAATTGTAGACTTAAGATGGTCAGGAATTGAGTTAGCGACAATGTTGAGAAACCGTATAGAATATCTATATCCAAAAATAAAAGTGGAAAGACAGAAAATGTCCGAAAAGTTATCTCCTGAAGATCTTTTGAATTGGTGTTTTAAGCAACAATTTCCAAACTTACCCGAGTCAGTTGTAGCAAATGGGAAAAAGGGTGAACCAATACCACTATTTTTATATGTTTTGCGTAGAACTTTCTGGAGGCCAAGGGACATACTAACGCATTATGCTGCAATTATTGCTTTACTTACTTCATATAAGAATTACTCTCTAACACCGTCTCAAATGCAGGACGAGATTAAAACAACTATAAAGAAAACGACTACTAGAATAATTAAAGATGAATTTGTTGACGAATTTCGAGCAGTTTTAATTAATCTTGAAGAAATTATAAATACATTTGCTAATTCAAAGCAGGTTCTTACTTATGATGAATTGGTTAATATTTTTGGTGGTTTAACATTCCGAATGGTATATGGACATACTTTAGGTTCATTTGAAGATAAATTTAGTATATTATATGAAATAGGATTTATTGGTATTGAAGCAACAGCTAAATTTAAGAAGAATGCAGGCTTTTCTCACAATAATGCATTTACATTTAATGAGAAAGATACAGTTTTAGATAAAATTAAAAACGATGAAGAATTTAAGAAATGTCGATTTATAATTCATCCAATATTTGTAGAGTATTTGAATTTAGATAATAATTCCAATAAATACCTATGCGATTATAGTTGGGAATATTTACATAGGCTTGAGAAATTGCCTCTTTAATATTTATGCCTTGTTTGCCTTTTTTAACTGGAGATGGTTATTTTGGCATTTAATATAATATGATGATGGTGATTCCGACTCGCCTAGCTAATTTTAACGATTGCAGTTTCTCAATTGTGAATTTGCAAAGTAATGCTCCGCCTCCACCATCAATTTAGGTGAATATAGATGCCATGCGGTCAAACCCGCATGGCATTTGCCTTTTCGGGGGTTTTTTACCCTCGCTTTTTTGTCCCTCAGTTTCACAGATGACATCGGGCTTTTTCGACATACTGGAGGGATTCGGCCCCCCTCAAACAACTTTATACGGATTTTTACGAAAATGACGGGTGTATTTTCAAACGTAAGCGTGCATATTCCGGTGCGGCGGAGCCGCAGTTCCGGAGAGGGTTGAGCCACCCTTCCGGAACTACAGAGCCACCATTCCGGTTTAATAACCACTATTCTTGTTTGGTTCCCCTGATTCCGTACAGTTCACGCATCGAATCATCATCATCCGGATCGGAATGGATCTCAATGATGTATGAATCATGAACAATACGGTCCAAAATTGCATCAGCAATGGTTGCTTCACCAATCTTGGCATGCCAGCCTGCTGGCGAAAATTGTGAACAAAAGATGGTTGATTCTTTATGATGTCGGGCATGGACGACCTCAAGAACATCTCTGGCTTCGTTCTCCTTTAGGGACACAAGCATCCACTCATCCAGGATAAGCAGGTGGAACTTACGATATTGATTCATCAACTTCTTGTAACTGCCTTCGTTTCTGGCAATATCCAGTTCAATCAGAAGTTCAGGCAGCCGGATATATTTTACCGTATAGAAGTTCTGACACGCTGCGATTCCAAAAGCACAAGCCATATAGGATTTGCCTGATCCGGAAGCCCCCATGATAATGACATTATGTTTTTCCTTGATGTAAGTACACTCTGCCAGGCGTAAGATCTGTGTCTGATCCAGCTTTCTGGACGGACGGTAATTGATATCTGCAATGCAGGCATGGGTCTGATCGAATCCGGCGCTTTTGATTAGTTTCTTTAATCGGTTGTTCTTGCGGCTGGTCCATTCAGCATCCACTAACAGTCCAAGCCGCTCCTCAAAAGCAAGACCTAAGAGCGAGGAATCTGTCATCTGTTTGCGAAAAGCTTCGGCCATAGCCGTAAGATGCATGTCCCGCATTTTATTGATTGTCGGTTCATTCTTCATGCTTGCCAAACCTCCCGTAATAGTCTGCTCCACGGGTAAATCCATACGGAGCGGAAGGGTGTTCAGCAGGAGAAGATATTTTCTCTTTCACCTTATCCTGACCGGAAGATAATATCGCTTTGACGCTCTTTAAACTAGGTGACGGGGTATATGACAAAGCCTTCTTGCAGGCGTCTTCCAATCGGTCAATCGAGTATTTATCTGCAAGCTTCAGAAGTCCTAAACAGCTTCGGTAGCTTTGCTGCTCTACCTTACGAGAAGCTAAGATTGCTTTGACGACTACCGTTGTATTGGAGCCGACGTTTTCTGCCCATTTTATGAACCGTTCGGCATTCCATTGGATGTATTTCTGATGCCCTTCCGGCATATGTGCTTCTACGGTGCTGTATTGATCAGGTCTTCCATATAGCCGTCGATGCGAAGCAATGCGATGGTTGTTGTAGAATACTTCTATGACATTCCTGGTTACCCGTACATCTACTTTGCGCTTAATGTACTCATAGGGTACTGAATAATGCATTTTATCCACCGATATGTGATAATTTAGCTGTACGGTGGCTACTCGCCAGGCAGCCAGTTCGTATGGGGTGGACGGTAACTGAAGCAACAATGGTTTTTCTTCCGCAAGGAAAACGCTTTGCCTACACCCCTCTTTCTTTTGAAAGGGTGTGGTATTAAGCTCATCGAGCTTTTCCCATATATCCTGATTCAAATCTTCCAGAGTGAAATATTTTCGTTTTCTTAGCGCTGCGATGATCCATGTGGATACGATGCCCACGGTTCCTTCCACAGTTGCTTTATCCTTGGGCTTTCTGACCCGGGCTGGTACGACCGCAGTTTGATAATGCTCAGACATTTCGTGATAAGTTTTGTTGATGACTGGATCATACCAGGAGGTTTTCTCAACACCCGTTTTCAAGTTGTCGGGGACCAGCATTTTGGCTGCTCCTCCAAAATATCTGAACATGTTTACATGGGCGGTGATCCAGCTTTCCATATCCTGTGATAGAAAAGCTTCTACATAAGTGTATTGGCTATATGGCAACACCCCCACAAAGAGACATGCTTTACAAACTTCTCCTGAGATACGGTCTGTCAGCGCCATGGTTTTACCGGCCCAGTCCACTTCGATTTGTTCGCCGGGTTTTCTGGGAATGTGCATGGTTGCTCTGGTCTTCTGTGAATACTGCTGGTAGTAATAGCAGAACTGGGAATACATGAGGGGAAGTTCCCGGTTGGCTTTACAATCCTCACAATACTCATTCCACAGAAGCCTTAGACTAACTCCTTTTTTCGCCATCTCCTTATGGATGTACTCGTTATCAGGAAGACGACGGTTCGTCGGGGTGACGGAGTCCGGATAAAATAGTTTGTCCAGCACTGCGTCGGTGGTCTCTGGTGTCAGCGGCCAGGCGATGGAAAGTACTTTCGCTCTCTGCAGTACCTTGGCTACAGTGTTGCGTGAGCAGGATAGGCTTTCTGCAATTGCCCGCTGACTGATCCCTTGGCTGTAGAGCCGAAGGATCTCTCGATATTCGGTCATTTGATGACCTCCTTAGAATGTATTTACACGAATACTCGTGTATGGCTACATTCTAAAGAAAAATCTTAAGATTGGCTCCGGTACCGGAATGGTGGCTCTCATTTTCCGGAACCCTGGCTCTCTCGCTCCGGAACTGTGGCTCATTTTGGCCCGGAATACTCAGAAAATGAAATGGAGCTTCTTTATGATTAAAAAATTTCTAAGATGGCTGATAACATTCGATGAGTATATTTATCCGTTTGTTTTCGCGTTTATTATTCTAAGTATCGTCTTAATGCCAGAATATTTCCGCATTTATGGAATTACTAAAGGTCTCTTATTTATCCCTGAAGTATTAGGTTATGGATTCGGAGTTCTTATATTTCTACATATTTATCAATCAATTGGCCGGTTCTTGGGATTCGATAAAAATTATTTTCGAATTAAAAAGGAGCTAATTGCTATTTATAAAAGCTATAGAAAAAAAGAATAAGGGTGTTACATCCGGGTAGTACAAAGGGGGGTAAATAATGGGCAAAAGAAAGAAGTATATTTTGGTTATTATTTTGCTTCTTTTATTTATAATGATATTTATATCTTTATTTATGAAAGAAGATATTATCTCAGGTAATAAAGACAAAATTGTAAAGGCAACTATTGTATTAGAACCAAAGGGATATGCTAAAAGAATTGTAGTTGAAGACCGAAAAAGTCTTAAAGAGTTAATTGAATTGATCGAAAAAACAAACGACATTTATGTTAATCGTTCCCCAAATCATTCTGAGACTATTCAGACTGATAGTGCCTTTGAGGTTGAATTGCAGTATCAAGATGGGCAAGTAGATATATTAGAAACAACAGAGGGTTTGAAAAGGATATATAGAAGATTGCCTACAAAAAGAAATAAGGAAACTGGTTATGTATCTGGGCACAATGAAAAATTAATAGAGTATTTAAAAAGAATAGGAGATACAGACGATGCGAGATCTCCTGGTGTTACACCGGGATATCAAAAATGAAGAGTGCCAACAAATGGGCGTTCTTTTTGTTGGCCAGTTGTTGACTAAAGCAGTGAAGGTACCAGGGGTGGAGAACGGTGATTTCAAATTTTATAAGTACAAAAAAGGATTTAGTGATGATTAAAAAGGGTTCATTTATTATTTTAATAATTGCTTTGTGTATATCATTTGTTGCTTGTGAGAGAAAAAACATAACAGAAGCACCGACAACTACAGAATCGCTGACAAAAGTAGAAATAAAAAAACTATCAGTTCCGTTAGAAGAGTTTTATTGTATAACTAAAAATAAGGATGAAACATATACTGTTAAGCTATTCGATAAGGAAAAAAAGGTTGTAGATGAAACCAATGTGCCAAAGGAGCCACATGTAAAAAAACTGGGGAATGGCATAATTCAAGTTACAATTAGCTATGGTAGTCCTTTCTATTATACTTATTTTTATGATACAAAAGCTAACTTGATCTCACAAGCATATGATACGCCTGTACTTGTTGATAAAAGTAAAATAGTGTTGGTGCAAGGCAAGAAGCTAATAGTTTCTGATATTTTTGATAAAACTTTATATTTTAAGATGGTCGAAAGAAATTTTTCAGAAACAGTTCCACCTTCTTCTGCAATAGTTAATGCTAAGCTTATTAATTCGAATGAATTACAGATCGACTATTATGAAGGGAAAGATTTTACGGAAAGGTCAGAAATTATTGATTTAAATAAACTGTAAAATAGTGTTTATATAATCCTTTATTACATCTGGACGTTCATTGCGTAACAAAGAAAACTAAAGAACATGAACAATGAAGTTCAATGGTACCGGTGGGCCATTTTTGACTTCTTGGAGGCAAATATGAAAAAATTAAAATTTATTTAGATTATCGATGTTTCCCTATCTGGATTAATAATGAAGCTGGCGAATTATTAATAAATGATCTGCCAACAGAATTAATAGATGATAAAGAAATAAATAATGTATTTACAGAAATTCAAAATTTCAATGATAATCTTTTTCTTGATAACGCAATAGAATTTAAATACACTTCAAAAATGAATCGGATAGGCAAAAATTATTGATAATGTTAAAGAAGGCTGTAGGGCTTGTTAAAGTTAAGATCGGTGAATCATATATAATAGAACAATCTATTGATATTTAGAAATTTACTAAAGTGGGACGCCTATCCCGGTGTAACTGGTGTAACGTTAGAAGTGAATACTATGAAATGGAGAGTAGGATGCTCGGAGAACTTGGGTATCCTGTGACAAAGCCATGATGAATAATTTTCTAATCATTTCGAATAAGGCGTTTCAATTTTTAGTCGATGAATTTAGTTTTGTAGTTATAAAAACGGAAAGTGATCCTTATGGAACACAGATATTATATCAAAACTCGACTACTGCAGTTAGAATTAGATTTGAGCATAGAGAGAATAAATTATTTGTTTTATTAATGCGTTTGATTAACGGTAAGTTACCTGAATATCCGATATTTATTAAATCTGATACTATCATTAATTCATTTTATTTAGATGATATAATTGATTTTTATTTACAAGTATCGCAAAACCAGGAGAAGATAAATTGTAACTGCCCCAATAACTGTGAATTGGAGAGCATTGTACTATGGAGTGCGGCTTCTCTTAAACAATTTGGAAGGGATATTCTACTGGGGGATTTTAGTACTTCTCCAGAGCTCCAAAATATTGTGCTACAAAGAGCAACGCAGTTGGAGGAGGAGCGCAGGAACGGTCCGAGACCACTGCGCGACACTCATAGCATAACAAAGTAAAACTGAAGAATTTGAACGATGAAGCCCCTCATGCCTGCTGTGGGCTTCACTCGTCCATCGCTTCTTCAACGATTTGACGATATGAGTTAATGAAAATGATGGAGTCCAGCCCTACTGCCACACTGTCAAATCCCTCTTCATAATATTTCCTGGCCGCGTCAGCACTGCCGGCGAAAATTATGCACATTTTTCCTGCCGATTTGCATGTCTTGAGAATCCTTTGAAACGCGTATTTGATTTCCGGATCATCAAATTTGGCGGGCTTTCCGAGAGCGATCGAAAGGTCAAAAGGGCCGATCAGTATGCCATCTACACCATGCAATGAGGTGATCCTTTCAATTTGATCGAGACAACCTGTCGTCTCACATTGAAGAATCAAAAGAGTTTCCCTATT
>Ga0074198_1001834_pt1 | contig 12780 bp, 14 predicted proteins | sample EPASupsiteSAE323_FD_64527 | JGI IMG/M metagenome (GOLD analysis project Ga0074198, IMG submission 64527) | Bioremediated contaminated groundwater from EPA Superfund site, New Mexico - Sample SAE3-23 | ecosystem: Environmental > Aquatic > Deep subsurface > Groundwater > Contaminated ...
TGCTGATAATTTTCATTCCAAAGGCCATCCGAGATTTAATGTTTTTGAAGAGTCAACAGAAGAAATGATTAAAATTGATCCTGATTTTGGGGTTATTTTAAAAAGATTTAAAGATAAGTTTGGAATTCCAGATGTGTCTAAATTGGAAGAAAAATATAGAAAGTGGCATGAGGAGATTAATGAATGGGTAGAAAGTGTGAAGTGATAAAATAAGTGATGAAAGTTTTGGAGATTAAGGGAAATAATTATCAAAAAATAATTAAAGAAACTGTTAAGGTTTTAAAGAATGGCGGATTGGTGGTATTTCCAAGTGATACTGTTTATATTTTGGCAGTGGATCCAACAAATGAAAAAGGGGTTAAAAAACTCTTGGATTTTAAAAATAGATGGACTGGGAAAGCAATTTCGGTGGCAGTTTTGGATCAAAAAATGGCCAGTGAATATGTGCAATTAAACGACAATATTATAAATATTTATAAAAATTTATTGCCGGGACCTTTTACAATTGTGAGTAATGGAAAACATAAAGTGGCTTTTGGGATTGAAGCGGAAAATGGAACTTTGGGAATTAGAATCCCGGACAATAAATATATTCACGATTTGGTAAAAACTTTGGGAAAGCCAGTGACGGCGACTTCGGCTAATTTATCAGGAAGAACTCCAAATTATTCGATTGCTAGTTTTTTAAAACCATTGTCAAAAAAGAAAAAGGAAATGATAGATTTGATTGTAGATGCTGGAAAATTACAGAGGAATAAACCATCGACGGTAATCGATGCGACTGAGGCAGAATTAAAAATTCTGCGACGTGGTGATTTAATTACGGGATCGAATCAAACTTTTATTTCAAAATCGGAAAAAGAGACAGAAAAGATTGCAGAATTTTTATTGAAAAAATATCAATCTTCCCCTGACCCCTTCTTTGACAAGACGGGGAAAAAATCTTTGATTTTTGCGTTGACGGGAGATTTAGGTTGTGGAAAAACTGTTTTTAGTCGAAAAATAGGACATTTATTGGGAGTGAAAGAAAAAATCACGAGTCCGACTTTTGTAATTTATAATGAATATCCAATCTCCCCTAATCCCTCTTTGACAAGAGGGGGACAAAATATTAATAAATTTTTGCATTTTGATTTGTATAGAATTAGTGCGGATTACGAACTGGAGGAAATAAAATTTTTTGATTTATTTAAAAACAATATTGCGTGTATTGAATGGCCGGAAAATATGGGCGAGAAAAATTTTGAAAGATTAAAAAAAGAAAACAAGGTGGTGATAATTCAATTTAGGTATTTGGATGAGAGGACAAGAGAAGTAAAATATTAAATGCTAGCTTTATAAAAGTTGGAAGGAGTCAATAAACTTTTCACATTCTGTTTTTAAAGATTCTTTGCCGTTGTGGACGCATTGAATGGTGTAGTTTTTGGTGCTTGATTGGAGATCGACAATGGTTTGAGTGGAAATATCGTAACGATAGGTATTTTGGCCGGAAACAATAAGATTTTGGCTGAAATTACGATCAGGGTTGGTCCAAGCCCAAGTTCCACTTTTGGCAACGTGAACGGCAAAATTACCAGCAGAATTATAAAAGGTATATCGATTACCAGAGCTTTCTGTGTCCTGATAAAGTTTTCGACTGGAACTGTAATCTATAGAAAAACTATCGTCGGTGGTTTTAAAATTTAAAATATTAGAAACTACGGTTGGAATGGGAGTTAATTTTGGAGTAATAGTTGGAGTGGTGTTTTTAATTTTGGCTGTTGGAGAAGCAGTTGGGGTAATAGTAATTTTACTTGTTGGGGTGGCAATAGGAGTGGTCGTAATTTTAGCAGTAGAGGTGGCAGTGGGAGTAATAGTGATGGTTGGTATTTGCGTGGGTATTTGGGTGGGAACTGGAGTGGGTGATGGAATTGAATTATTGATTTGAGTGGAATTGTTTATTTTAAAAATGAAAAAAATTCCTAAGCCTGATAAAATCAGCAAGATGATGGATGGTATAAGAAATTTCATATTTTTAGGATCCATATATTTATAATACAGTAATTATGAAAATATTAGCAATAGAAACTAGTTGTGATGATACTTGTGCTGCCGTTTTAGAAAACGACCGGTTAATGTCGAGTGTGATTTCGTCGCAAACTGATTTGCATGCAAAATGGGGAGGAGTGGTTCCAGATATTGCTAAAAGAGCACATATAGAGAGAATCGAGCCGGTGGTGATTGAGGTGTTAAAAAAAACCCTCCGCCCTTCAGGCACCTCCCTTGACAGGGAGGCTTTATTAAATTTTTTACTGAAAGAAATTGATGTGGTGGCGGTAACTCAAGGGCCGGGATTGGCAATTGCTTTGGGGGTTGGTGTTAATTATGCCAAAGAATTGGCAATTAAATTTAATAAAAAATTAATTGGAGTGAATCATGTGGAAGGTCATATTTTGGCTAATTTAATTAAAAATAAAGAAGGAAAACCAGAAAGAGAATTAGAATTTCCGACGCTGGCATTGACGGTTTCTGGGGGGCATACTAAATTAGTTTTGGTAGAGGAAATAGGAAAATATAAAATTGTTGGAGAAACTTTGGATGATGCAGCTGGTGAGGCATTGGATAAGGCAGCTAAAATGATGGGGTTGGGGTATCCAGGTGGACCAATTATTGAAAGACTAGCTGAAAATGGTGATAAAAATTATTTAAAACTTCCCCGCCCTTTATCGTTTCAGAAAAATTTTGATTATTCTTTTTCTGGATTAAAAACTTCTTTTTATTATCAAATAAAAGATTGGCCAAAAGAAAAAGTTGGTGAAAATTTGGCTAATTTATCGGCAAGTTTTCAAGATGCTGTTTTTGACAGTTTATTATTGAAATTCAAAAAGGCAATTGAATTTTATAATCCAAAAACTTTAATGGCGAGCGGCGGAGTGATGTCTAATTTGGAATTGAGAAAAAGATTGAGAATATTAGCAAAAGAATTTAATACCCCCCTGTTAATGCCGGTTAAAAAACAATTTAATACTGATAATGCCGCGATGATTGGGTTGGTGGCTTATTATAAAGCGTTGAGAGGTGAATTTGTGGAGAATAAGGAAGACTTGGATAGAAATCCGAGATTAGAGCTTTAATTAGTTTTGGTGCCGCGGCGATAGACAGCAGCCCAGGGAACAAAATTGGAAGTAAAAGTTTTTTGGTGAAGAATGGTGCCATCTGATTTGGTTACGATCCAATCAAAAGAAGTTTTTAGGCCAGGAATTTTGTGTTCTGTTTGAATAATTTTGCCGACTGGTAGAGTTGGATCATCTACATAAACATCTGCTGGAGCGGGAGCTGACCCCCATTGTTTGTAATTGGAAATTTCAGTTTTACGGCCATCACTAGTACCATAAATTTGATAGGTAAGTTTTTTATTGTCACCGTCGTAAATATTGCGAATTAAAAGATAATGACCAGTGTCATTTATAAATTTAAGGTCAGGACTGGGAATAAAAACAGTGGCGTCGAATCCTGGTTTAGAATCTTCTTCGTAATAACTAACACGGTAAGCATGTGCCTGTCTTTCGGTAATATTTAAACCAGCATTAAGCATGGCTCTGAAGAGAGTGGTGGAAACTTGGCAAATTCCACCACCAACATCAAGCTCGGTTCTTCCCTCTTTAATGATGTAAGCATTGGCATAGCCATTTTTAAGGCTAACTTCTCCTAAATTTTTAATAAAGGAAAACGTAGTATCTGGGGCAACTAAAATATTATTGACAATTGAAGATCCTTTTTTAACATTAATATTACGGGTGGCACTAGAATGATTAAAAGTGGAAACTCCTTGGCCTAATAATTCATTGATACCTAAATTATTAGTATCAGCATTTTTTATTTTTGGTTCAGCAATAGTGACAGGAATATTAATTTCTTCAGACGAATCTTCTGTACTAATTAATTTATTTAGTGAATCAATTATTAAATTTGTTAATTCATCGGTTTTTATGGTGATGCCGTTTTGAGCGGGAATAAATTCAACAACTTTATTGTTTTCCATTTTAAAAACAGCATCAGTGCCATCTTTTTTAAAAGTGGAATTTAATTTCTCGATAAATTTGTTGATTTTGTCGGTTTGATAATTATTATCAAAGCCAACCCAAGAAATTAAAGTGGCATTATTTATTATGGTTTGATTAGAATCTTGTTTTAAAATTAAAGATTTTTTGATTAATTTTTGGGATCGTGATTTGGCGTTTTCAATTTGTTCATTGGTGGGAATATTACCAATGGTTTGTGTTTCTAATCTAATTTTTTGATTAAAATTTCCAATTAAAAGTAAAGTACTAAGATTATTAATAAAGGTATCTCGATCGAATTCGGTCCCAGTTGAACCAATGGCCACTGATATAGAGCCATTTTTATAATTTAATTCAGTGGGAACAAAAGGTTTATCGATTTGTGATGCAAGTAAATCAGCTTGTTGATTTAATTTATCGCTGTCTAGAGTAATTTCTAGATTAAAATTTTTGGGTTTGAAAAAGTATTTTATGTAGGCAAGTATTCCTTGATTGAGCCGACGATAGAGCATAGTATTGGCAATTTCATTTTTATTTATTTTGGCCGAAATTGTGGCTAATTTAAGACTGGTTTCTTGTTGATTGGGTAAAACTAAAATAAAATGATCGGGAAGAATAAAATCTTGATCAATTTTAGTTAAAATCTGATCACGAGAAAGATAAGAATAATCTTTGTTTACAAGAAGAGTATTGCTGCCAGTTTTATTGTAGTTAGCGATGATGGGGCCAAAAAAAAGGGTTAGAAAAATAAATATAATTATGAGAATTAAATAAGGAATTGATTTTTTATTCATGAATTATGTTTTTCTGTCCATAGCCTCGTTGGCTAATTGATCGGCAAGTTTATTGAAATCTCGACGAACATCTTTAAAAAAAATGGGGGAGGAAATTGAATTAATTAAATCTTTGGCTTTAAGGAAAATCGGAATTAAATTGGGGGCTTTGACTTTATAAAGACCAGTGAGTTGACGAATCATTAATTGAGAATCTGAATTGAAATTAATTTTAGAAATTTTTAATGAATTTTGATTATTATTGATCCAAATTAAGGCACCAATTAGGCCGGCATACTCAGCTTCGTTGTTGGTTTTGATGCCAAGATATTTTGATTCTTGAAATAAAATTTTTTGGTCGTCGTCATAAATAACCAGTCCATAGCCAGAATGTCCAGGATTTCCACGAGAACCGCCGTCGGTGTAGACATTAATAGTCATGTCATTATAATACTTATTTTATTCTAAAAAAACTAGAAGGGACATGAGGGCGACACCAAGAATAATAAAAAATAGTTGAAGTAGAGAATGTTTGGCTCGCGATTGATGGCGGTGGAGTTCAGGAATTAGGTCTGAAGCGGCTAAATAGATAAATCCTCCGGCGGTGACTGGAACCAAAAAAGAATCAATATTAGTGAAATATTGACCGAGTAAGAAAGTAAAAAATACGCCAACAACTGAGGCCAAAGCAGAAATAAAATTATAAATCAGCGATTTGGAAATAGACAAACCATTGTGAATAAAAATTCCAAAATGCCCTATTTCTTGGGGAATTTCATGTAAAACTATGGCTAGACTAGTAATTATACCCAAGGGGGTATTGACCATAAAACTAGCAGCGATAACCATGCCATCGGAAAAATTATGAACAGCATCGCCGACTAAATTAATTAGCGTTAAATGGGAAGAATCTTTGTCGTCTTGATGACAATTTGGGTCGTGGCAATGGCGCCAACGTAAAATTTTTTCAATGGAAAAAAATATGAGAATACCTAAAATAATAAGCAAAGAAGCAGAAAGACTTTCATTTTGAGATTTGAAGGATTCGGGGATAAGATGAATAAAAGCGTCACCCAAAAGACCACCGATGGCAAAACTGACTAAAAACAGGGTAATTTTTTTAAGAACTGAGGTTTTAATAAAAATAAAGAAAATGCCAATTAAAGAAATTAGACTAACCAGAATGGTGGCGATAATTGAAAAAACAAAAGGTAACATAGCCAAATTTTAACAAAAAAAATAGATTATGGTCAGATTGGGTAATTTTAGTTATGATATAGATGTGAGTATTGAAGATATAAAATCACCATTACCAGCCAGAAAAGTGTTCTTTGAGAGTGAAAAAAAAACTGAAGATGTGAATGAACAACCAACGGTGGTGCCACGAATAGAAAATGTTGAACAACCGATAAAAACAGAAGAAATAAAAAAGAAAAATAAAAAACCTTTAATTTTGATAGTAGTATTAGCAGTTTTATTGTTATTGGGCGGAGGTATTTTCTTTTTTTCAAAAAGCAGAAATGTAGATAAAACAGTGACACTTAATTATTGGGGATTATGGGAAGACGAAAGTGTGATGAATGGAATAATTGCCGATTTTGAGGCTAAAAATCCGAATATAAAGATTGTATATAAAAAGAAACAAAAAGATGGTTATAGAGGATTATTAGCAGGAAGATTGTCAAAATCTGGAGATGTTGAAGATGTGCCGGATATTTTTAGAATTCATAATACTTGGATTCCGATGTTTGAGAATAATTTGGCACCGGTCCCTGATGAAACTGCAACAAACATTGGATTGGAGACTGATTTTTTTGATGTTTACAAAAATGATTTAAAAGTAAGTGGGAAATGGGTGTCAGTGCCATTGATGTACGATGGTTTGGTGATGTTTTACAACCAAGAACTTTTGAACAAGGCACAAGTTGAAGTTCCAAAGGATTGGTGGGGATTAAAAAAAGCGGCAGTTAAAATAACTGAAAAAGATGATAAAGAAAAAATAAAGGTGGCAGGGGCAGCAATCGGGTTAGTAGAAAATGTTGATCATTGGAGTGACATTATTGGATTGATGGTGAAACAAAATGGAGTTAATTTTAAAGACATAGGAACAACTGAAAATGCGACTAAATTAAAAGATGTTTTTAGTTTTTATACTTTATTTAAAACAAGTGATAAGGTTTGGGATGAAACACTGCCAAATTCAACTCAATTTTTTGCCAGTGGAAATTTGGGTTTTTATTTTGGCCCTTCTTGGAGAGTTTTTGATATTCAAGCTTTAAATCCAAATTTAAAATTTGGAGTGGCTGGTGTACCGCAATTGCCAACAACTGCATCTGTGTCGACGAGTGAGGTGGGGGCTGGAGCTGAATTGACAAACATTTATTGGGCAAGTTATTGGACTGAGGGGGTTAATAGTAAAAGTAAATATCAAAAGGAGGCCTGGAAATTTTTGGAATATTTGTCGTCGGCTGAAGTTTTAGAAAAAATGTATCAGGCTGATTCTCAAATTAGAAGTTTTGGACAAATTTATCCAAGAAAAAGTATGGTGAATAAGATAAGTAGCAATGAAAAAATTAAACCATTAGTGGAAACAGCCAATAACGCCACAAGTTGGTATTTGGCTTCAAACACCTGGGATGATGGTTTAAATACGCAAATGCAAAAATATTTTAGTGATGCAGTTAATACTATTTTGACTAATAGTTCAAATACTGATGATGCTATAACTACTGTGATTAGTGGAATATTGCAATTACAACAAAAATACGGATTTAAATAAAATATGATTTTGATAAATTTTAAATTATATAAAGAAACGTTTGGAGATGGTGCTTTAAAGTTGGCAGAAATTTGTAAAAAGGTGGGTGAAAAAACCGGAGTCAAAATTATCCCTGTGGTTTCGGCTTTGGATGCAGTTAGAATTAAAGAAAAATTAGGCATTGAGGTTTTTTTGCAGTCAGTGGATGAATTTAGTGAGGGATCTAAAAGTGGGTTCGTGTCCCCTTTTCAGGCTGAATCGTTAAAAATTGACGGGTCGCTTTTAAATCATTCTGAACACAGGATTAAACCAGGGACGATTAAAAAAATATTGACTAATTACCCTAAAAATTTTAAATCGGTGATATGTATAAGTAGTTTAGGGCAAGCGGAAGGATGGGCAAAAAATATTAAACCTGATTTGATTGCCTATGAACCAAAAGAATTTATTGGAAATACAGAAAAATCAGTAGCCAGTGAAAAACCAGAAATAATAAAAAAAATAGTGGAAAAATATCCTAAAATTCCAATATTAGTCGGAGCTGGGATACATTCTAAAGAAGATGTGGTGGTATCTTTGAAATTGGGAGCTAAGGGAATTTTGATTTCAACATTTATCGTAAAAGCAAAAGATCCAGAAAAAAAGTTATTGGAAATAGCTTCGGCATTTTAATGTGGTTAATATCTTGTTATAATCATTTACATTTATGGCATCAATAGATAATTTATTAGTATCACTTTTGGTTGATGAGGTGGTGGGTGGTTTTATAGTGACCGTGCCACCTGGTCATGTGGCTTGTATTTATAGTATTTTTACAGGAGTGATGAAAAATGTTTGGTATCCAGGGATGCATTTTAAGGTGCCATTAATTCATAGAGCTAAACTTTTTAATGCTCAATTGATTGAATATACTATCTCAAAGGATGTTACCTTAAAAGACAATAAGGAAATAATGGGTGACGAACTTATTAACGCAGTGACCTCGGATAATAAGTTTGTGGCAGTAGAAGCAACGGTATTAATAAAGTTAGACACGGAAAGATTACCAGAGATTTGGCAAAATATTGGCGAAAATTTTGTTTCAAAAGTGGTTAGACCAGTGACTCGAAGCCGAATAAGAAAAGTATTAACTAATCATACTTTGATTAAGGCTTTATCGACTGATAGGAGTATTATTGAAGATGAAGTTAAACAAGAATTGACCGAATCATTGGCGCAACATGGGCTTAATGTTGAAAATTTTTATTTAAGCTCTTTGACTCCAATAGAAGGAGGTCAGTTAGCAGAAAGCCCAGCAGAAATTATCCAGCCGATAGAGTCAAATACCAGCACTGATTTGGGGACAAGATTTTAAGGGTTTTTTGAGCGGAAATTAAAGTAGATTGAGTGGTGCAAACATCATCAAAAAGAATAAAATTTTGATTTTTAAATTTATCTGAAATTGGTGATAATGAAAAAATATTGGTAACATTGTTTTTTCTATCTTCAATATTTTTAAATCGGGCTTGAATAGCAGTGTTTTGATGACGAATTAAAATTTGATTGGAAAAATTTAGAAAAAGTTTTGAAGCAATTTTCTGGCTTAAAATATCAGACTGGTTGAAACCTCGCCAGTTTTGACGGGACTGGTGGAGAGGAATGGGAATCAAAATAAAATTATTTTGATGCCAATATTTAATTAAATTGGGAAAATTTAATTTTAATGTTTTTACACAAAGATTGTCTAAATCATTGATATTATCAGAAACAAAATTATATTTTAAATCGGTAATGGCAGATTTTATAAATGAATGATATTTAAAAAGACTGAGACCTCCATCGAAACCATTTTGTGGTGGTTTGGTGTTTAAAATAGAAATATTTTTTTGACATTTGGAACAGAAATACTCCCCTATTTGATCGCAACCATAACATTTTTTAGGAAAGATTAAATCTAAAATTAACGACATTGTTGTATGATATATTATGAATCAAAATTTAACGAAAAGGGAGAATGCGGCAGATTTGGTGTTGATTTTGATGATTTCAGCATTGGTAACTCTTTTGGTGACTAGATTTTTTTTGCAATTATTTGGTTGGCCAACGATTAGTTTTGGAGTGTGGCATATTGCTCATGCTAATTGGGGTGGAATGTTGATGGTGGTCGGCAGCATTTTAACATTGGTTTTCCATGGTGAAAAAATTAGAAAAACATCAGCAATAATCTCGGGGATGGGATGGGGTCTTTTTATTGATGAAGTGGGTAAATATATTACCAAAGATAATGATTATTGGTTTCAACCGGCAATAATTATTATTTATATTAGTTTTATTGTTTTGTATTTGGTTTACAGACATTTGGAAATAAACCAGCCACAAGATACAAAAACTCTTTTGTATGCGGCGATTACTAAGTTGGAAGATGCGGCAGAAAATGAATTAGATGACAACAAAAAACGAGAGGCGATAAAAAATTTGGAAAAAGTTATAAAAAAAGAAAATGATTTAAATATTAAAAATCTAGCGAAAGAATTAAAATTATTTTTTGAAAAACAGGAAACAAAAAAAATAAATCCAAATAGTTGGTGGAGAATATTAATAACTAAGACCGGATATTATTCATATAATAAATTTTTTAAAACAAGAATGGTGACTTATGGTTTGGCTGTTTATGCCAGTGTGTGGGCAATCGATAAAATTCAAGAAACGATTCGGATTTTAATTAATCCACAAAAAATGCAGATACTGCAAAAATTTAGTGATGGTTATGATCTTATTTCTAAATCTGATTTTTATATGATGGCGGGTAAAATATTTTTTGATTTGATTGCAGCTATATTTTTTGTAATGGGAATATTTTTTATGACAACTAAAAAGAAATTTAAGGGATTAAGATTTTTTCAAATGGGATTGATTGTGAGTATATTTTTGTCGTCAGTGTTTAAATTATATTTTGAACAGTTTAGTGAGGTTTGGGTTTTAGCGACAAGTATTATTTTGTTTTTTGTCATTTCGAAGATGAAAAAAGAAATTTCTGCCTGAAATTCAAAACCCACCCGCCCTGCGGGCACCCTCCCTTGACAAGGAGGGCTATTCTTGTAGAGACGCCATATATGGCGTCTCTACATAAAAAATGCTATAATATAGGTCTTCTGGAGATGTATTGCATTGACGGAGTTAGAACTTTAAAAAACTGCAAGCCGACTTTGATTCATGAGTCGTTAAACAGAGTCAAAACAATTATGCCAAAAATACTTTTGGTGTTGATTTAACCAAGGTAACTGCAAAAATCGATGATTTTTTCGGTGCCAAGGCTCCTGTTTTAGCTTTTGCTTAAATAGGTCAACCATTTTTTAGTTTTCTGTTCTGAGGGGAATTAAAAAGTGTTAACTAAATCAGAACGCTATTATTAGAATCTCGATTTTCTAATAATTTAAGAGAGGGGTAATGCCCTCGATAATCGACATTTCAACACTTTTCGTTTACTTTAGTTGTTGGAAGTGTAGGATAAAGTAATTTAAGCTTGTAGAGGTTTTTTACAGTCGACTTTCGGACCTGGGTTCATTACCTGGCATCTCCGCTTAAATTTTTTCTAAATTTGAACGATTTGTTTTTAATGGATTTATTTCTTCTCCGTTTATTTGATTTAATCTGTTAAAGCAGATATCAAACTTTTCTCTATTAAAACTTAATATAAAAAAGTGATATATTTTCCCATTCAATGGATCTTCTGTATTAATAATATGATTAATATCAAAGATATAATGAGGGAAATCTTTTTTGTTGCCTGTTATTAATAATTTATTTTCATAATCAACCATTAGTCTGCCACCAAGAAAAAAGTCCACTATACTTGGGCCTTTTTGTTTTTTATTGTTTGTTTGAGTTTTTTGGTTATTTTGGATTTTATATATTTTACTTAAGATAATAGCGTTTATTTTAATTTTTTCTAAGTTTTCTAAATTATCTTTTGGAAAATTAAATATTTTTTTTGATAAAAAATCTTGTGTTAATTTTATTTGTTTAGTATTGGCAATATCTCTTTTAAATTCAAATTCTGTTAAAAGATCAATATTTAATGAGTTTGGATTGGTAATAAATTTTGAAAAATCTAAAAATAATTGATCGTCCTTAAAAAGTCTACATAAAAAATCATTATCAAGATAAATATCTTTTTGTTGGAATGATTTAGTTAAATTATAGTTAGCAATTAAGGACATTTTCTTGGGACAGCTCTTCTTCCAATTTCATATTTTCTTGAATTATAGAAACCATTTCGCTCACTATCTTTTCTTTCTCTCCTGCAGAAAAAGATTCCTTAACTTCATTTTTTTCTCCGGAAACAAATTGTGGTTTTAATACATCTTCTAATTTCATAATTAATATTACACTAAAATTAGTGTAATATGTTTTTCATTTCCTTGGCTTTGATTTTTTCGCGTTTTTCGTACTTGCGCATTTTGCGGCCGACACCGATTTCAACTTTAAACCACTTCCCTTTTGTAAAAATGGAAATGGGAATCAACATATATTTTTGATTACGAAAACTGATCAGTTTTAATATTTCTTTTTGGGATAATAATAAATTTCTTTCTTGAGTAGTGTCGATGGGTTGGCCTTGAGAATATTTATATAAAGGAATGGTTAAATTAAAAAGAATTGGTTGGCCGTTTTTAATTTCGACCTTAGAATTGGCAAATTGAGGGGTTTGAGTGCGCAACGACTTGGCGTCAGAGCCAGTTAAGGCAATGCCGGCTTCAAATTTGGCGATAAATTCGTAATCTCGTGATTCTTTGTTGAAATGTTTCACTGGTGTATTTTAACAAAAACAAAACCTCTCTGTTTCACTTCGTTCAACATCTCCCCTTAAAAAAGGGAGAATTCTTTAAATTTTTGCAAGAAAAATGGGGCTTTAGTGATTTTGCAATCAAAAAAAGCCCCACAAGGGTTCAGCATAAATAGATTTTATTTTTTGAGTGATTATTTTTTTGATGGTTTATATACTAGACGAACTTTGCGATTACCTGATGTGGCAAAAGCAAATTTTTTGGAACCAACTAAAAAATCGGCTCTATTTTTACCTTTAATAGCACCACCAGTGTCGGCTGCAATGCCAAAACCAAGTCCATCAAAACAAAAAATAGTACCGAACGGCCAAACATCATTGTCAACTGCTACGGTAAAATCTGGAGTTACTAATCTTCCACTGGCGGTAATACTTGGATTAGCA
>Ga0074198_1001835_pt1 | contig 12770 bp, 12 predicted proteins | sample EPASupsiteSAE323_FD_64527 | JGI IMG/M metagenome (GOLD analysis project Ga0074198, IMG submission 64527) | Bioremediated contaminated groundwater from EPA Superfund site, New Mexico - Sample SAE3-23 | ecosystem: Environmental > Aquatic > Deep subsurface > Groundwater > Contaminated ...
TGGTAGCAGAAATGCGACGTGTAGGAGACCAAATTGGGGAAATCGATGCCAAAGTCAAAGAGGTGGAATTGGCATTGCAGAATATTATCATTAATGTTCCGAATCTGCTCCATGAATCGGTGCCTGTGGGGCAAGATGAACAAAGCAACGTGGAAGTTCGTGCGTGGGGAACAGTACCTGCTTTTGATTATCCACCCCTTGCCCATTGGGAAATTGGTGAGAAACTGAATATCCTTGACTTTGAACGAGGAAGCAAGGTTACTGGTGCACGCTTTACCTTTTACCGAGGTCTTGGTGCTCGGCTAGAACGGTCTCTGATTAACTTCATGCTTGACACCCATACTCGTGAGCATGGTTATACTGAATTCTTCCCTCCCTTTATTGCCAATAAGGACAGTATGATGGGGACGGGGCAATTGCCTAAATTTGCTGAAGATATGTTTAAACTAGAGGGCTTGGACTATTATTTAATTCCAACGGCGGAAGTACCTATTACCAATTTTCATCGCAATGAGATTCTCGACGCGAAAGAATTACCTCTTTGCTATACGGCCTACAGTGCTTGTTTCCGCGCAGAGGCAGGATCTGCAGGTCGAGATACACGTGGCCTTATTCGCCAACATCAGTTTAACAAAGTGGAGATGGTTAAGTTTTCACTGCCGGAAGAATCCTATAATGAACTAGAAAAACTAACGCTTAACGCCGAGCGGATACTTGAATTATTAGGCTTACCTTATCGACGTATGGCCTTGTGTAGTGGGGATGTGGGTTTTTCTTCCGCTAAAACCTATGACCTTGAAGTGTGGCTACCAAGCTTTAATACCTATCGGGAAATTTCTTCTTGTTCTAACTTTGAGGATTTTCAAGCACGTCGCGCTGATATTAAATTCCGTAGGGAGCCAAAAGCCAAGCCGGAATTTATACATACATTAAATGGCTCAGGACTAGCAATTGGGCGAACCGTAGCTGCCATTTTAGAAAATTATCAACAACCAGATGGCTCTGTAATAGTGCCAGAAGTGCTGCGCTCCTATATGGGCGTTGCCGTGATTGGTAAGGAATAGAAGAATACCACACTACTGCTAATGGGAGCGGATGAGGTCTGGTGGTCTCTGCGGTCTTCAAAACCGTTTGCGTCGGCTTAACTGTCGATGGGTGGGTTCGATTCCTACACGTTCTCGCCACAGAAAATATAAATCTTGGACATCAATCATTATTTATGGCTGGTGTCCTTTTTTATGCTGCTGACGTAGGTATTGTCTGTATTCCAGAGGCACCATACAATTTAACTTTTTCGGATATCGATGTTTATTATAATAATCTATCAGACCGTAGACAAAAAGGTACTCTACGTTTTGTGTAAAGTACCTTTCTATCTACGATCTGAACAGGCATAAAGCCTGTATTTTTATTAATTGGAGATATTTACCTTCTTGTTATATGGGAAAAATCACAAAATATGAAGAAAATTTGTAATTTTATGCAGGATAAGGTACAAACTAATCGAAATCTAATGATTAGAGTCGTAGTAGCCCATACAAAAAAATCATTGGAAGGTGAATAGATTATGTTAATGCTTAGTGCAACTCAGTTAAAAGAACGATTGGAGACAACTGGAATTTATGGGGCGCAAGGACGAATAATGATGTCTCTTAACGGAACATGCGTACAGATAAAAACTACTGACACTATAGGAAATAATCTCCAGGAATGGCTTGCTCAATGGATGTTGGATAATGGGATATATTTTAGAAGACATGAAAATACGCAGGCATTCCCTGACTTCTATTTATCAGAAGACAATAATAATGAGTTATTAGAAGTCAAATCCTATTTTGCTAGTCGTGGCCCAGCGTTTGATGTTGCGAACTTTAATTCTTATTGGAGTTCTATTAGGGATAATCCTTCTAGACTAGATGCAGATTATTTAATATTTGCATATGATTTAGTAGATGGCGCTTTGAGTGTACGTAACATATATCTAAAGAAAGTATGGGAAATCACGGGAGCGTCCACCGAATATCCACTAACTTGTCAAAGAAAAAGCGGTCAAATATATAACATTAGACCTATTTCTTTCCATAGCACTCGAAGCTTAAGAAGGTCTGCATTTACATGTAAGGAACAATTTATTGTTGCAATTTATAAGAGTATTGTAGCCAATACAAATAAGGTAGCAGATGCTAGAGCATGGTTAAACGGGGTCATACAGGAATATCTCAGTTTACGTGGTGTAGATTTAAGACCAGGGGTCGACAGTTATCTTCGTGCATAATAGAAGACTTTAGGTAAAATAGTATCCATTAAAATCTTCTATATAACTTGTTCAACTAAGCGGGTATCCTTTAGTTCTTCGTTCTCAAAGCATTCGACCAACCTATCAGAGATGTCTTTTATAACAGAAGTTGTCACGGTGTTGCCGAGTAAATCAAATCCGGCTTGGCGGGTTCTGTTAGTTTTATTGAAGAACTCCAAATCGTATGTTTCAGGGTAACCAAATAATCGTAACCCCTCTCGAAGAGTGAGTCGACGTAGTCCATCCTTATCAATTATTCCTAAAGTTGATAAATCCATAGCAACCAAGGTCGGTGCTATGCTATTTGGGTCAAGTATTTTGCTAAAGTCAAAACTTAGTTTTCCAGCAATGATATTATATCCTTTTGGTTTTGTTGTATCTGGCTGTCGTTCTTTTTTAAACTTTCCATCGCCTACGGGAAGTTCGACTATTTTTTTAGGATGCTCTAAAGACAGGTAACCTTTTTTTGTTAAATCATCCAGCATTTCTTGAAGGTTAGGATACGGATAAAAAGTTAGTATTTGGTCCTTTGTTAAAGGCATGCCATCCATCCATGCTATTCCAATTTCTTGAGCCCAATGTTTTTTTCGTCGTTCCTTAAGCAATAGCTCTAACAAAGCTTGTTGTTCTTGTGTTACATCCCCTTTGAGACCGAGATGCCAACTATGAATATTGTTTTTACCTCCCCGTTTATCCTTTATTGCTTTACCATATACTTCCTCTGGTCTAAAATGATTAAATAGTAGCCTTGTAAAATCAGTATCTAAGGTAGGTAGACCTCGTTCCATAATGTCGGCACAAATGGCTGTTCTTTTATTAAAATCCTCAAGGGATATTTCATTATCAAGTGTTCCAACAATATAAATGCGCTTTCTAGATTGGGCTACTCCGAAGTTTTTTGAGTCAAGTAATTCCCAAGAGACAGAGTAACCCAAATTCTTTAGCGAAATTAATATTGTAGAAAGTGTACGACCTATTTTATCAGTTTTATTTTCTTTATCATGAAGAACAAGTCCCTCTACATTCTCTAATATAAATCCATATGGACGCTTAGCCTTTAAAATCCTTTCAACCTCAAAGAATAATGTACCTCTCGTATCTAAAAAGCCATGACCTTTACCTGCTGAGCTAAAGGCTTGACAGGGAAATCCCGCTAATAAGAACTCAAAATCGGGAATTTCTTCATTTTTAACTTGGGTAATATCGCCCACTAATTTCGCGTGTTTAAAATTTGTCTCTAAAGCTTTTATTGCATGTGGCTTAATTTCAGATGTCAAGACACATTCTGTTTGGTAACCTGCGGAGTTAAAAGCTTGCTCAAAGCCAAGTCGTATGCCGCCAAGACCTGCGAATAAATCGATAAATCTTACAAGTCTGTTTTGTGAGGCCTTTCTTTTTCTTATCTCTATCGATAACAACTCGGATACTTTTTCGGAGAACGATGAGCCTAATCCATATTCATTAATATCATTATAAAGTGGCTGTGTCATATATATTTGATAACCTCTTTTTCGTTTAGTTTCTTCTATTGGTGTGCGTCCAGCTCCTATTCTTAAACCGCCTCTTCCGATATTACCCATTATTTCGCCCCCAGTTAGTGAAACCCGTTTACGAAATTCTAACATACTTTGTTTGAAATAACAACTCGGTAAATCAAAGTTTTAGATTGCGCTTTAGTTGTATTGAAAATAGAAAATTAGTAGGTTTATATTATCCTTAACCGTGGGAATATATACATGCACCCCGGTGGTATTTATTAAACCGAAAAACTTTTTCCTATGAAGTACGCTGGGGCTTAGACATTGATAAGGTTTGATTACAATAACAGTACTCTTTTCCTTTAATAAAGATGGGCAACGGCGTTCGAAAACTAAAATTCAGCAGAAAGTAAGCAAAGAAAAAACCAAGCGTGTTTGCTTGGTTGGTTTGACACCATATGCTCAATTTATTTTAGATTTATTATAGTGATACAATACATTTCGTGGGGAAAAGACTAAGGAAAATACTGCTAAACTGCCAAACGATATCTTGTGGTAAAACGCCCCAAACTCTAGAAATGCTAGAGTTGTAGATAGGAACGTTGTCAATGGGACGGGGTTATCGGCATAAAAGGTGTCAATAACTCCGTCCCATTAACATCCTAAAGCTGGCAGGTAACAACAGGACGTTGTTTTTTCATGTGCTAGTATTCAAAATACTATAACAAGGGTATAATATAAATAAAGCTTTGGAGGTGAAAACAATGACATTAGCGGAAAAATTATTACAAGAATTTCAAGAATTACCTGAGGATAAACAACTACAGACAATCGATTTTGTTGAGTTTTTGCGTGCAAAAGAACAAAAAGAATTAGGGAATATGATGGATGATGTTATTGCCGAGAATAAAGAAGCTTTTCTGGAACTTGCCAAATGATGCGTAAGTTATCAATGGCAAATATTATCCTTTTACACCAGAAACTTATAGAACAGACGGGTGGAAGTCGTGGCGTAAGAGATAGGAATTTAATAGAGAGTGCCGTCAGTCGTGCATTTGCTACTTTTGATGGCAATGATTTATACGAAATGACAGATGATAAAATTGCGGCCATTACTTTTGGCCTTGTTAATAATCATGGTTTTGTTGATGGTAATAAAAGGGTTGGAATTGCCGTCATGCTCTTACTACTAAAGTTGAATGGCTATACTTTGCAATATAGCCAAGAGGAACTTATCTTTATGGGGATTTCTATAGCCGATGGAAGTATGGATGAATTAGGTATTAAGGAATGGATTATTCAACATAAGGAAAGTTAATCAGCCGTCTTGGGTAATATGAGTTTTTTAGATAATCGTAAAGAATATATTAAAAGGAAGCATAACATTGCCATTGGGCAACATTATGCTTCCTTTTTGATTAGCAAAGTAAATATAAAATATGTATTTCTTATTCTTTGCTAGCTTGCTCGATTATAATTACCTTGAAAGTATCGCCAGGATTGCCTGCAAATTCGATGAAACTGTTGGCTGGTGCGATTATCTTGCTATCACTATCGATATAATTATCATAAATAGATTTTCTGTCAGGACTCAAGACAATGATCCGGCCTTTTTTAGCGGATTGGAAAGATAGGACGGTGTCTTTCGGAATGCGCAGCCATTCATTATAGCCGTTTTGACCAATCCTTATGGTTGTATCGCGGTTGGTCAGCATTGGAGCTGCATCGGCAGGAGTATATACCAGTCCGGAAATCCAGACGGAGGTGGCTTCATCCTTCTCATCCCAGTGAATTTCGGTTAAGTCCCGCATAGAATGAATGGCAATTCCAGCATTGGTGGGTGTTTCTACTTTCTTTGTACCAAGGAATTCCACATAACCAGGAATTCCGCTGAGCAGACGGCTGGTGATGATATAATTTTCTAACTCTAGTGTTCCTTCATAGGCTTTAGCATTTCTCCGGAGCCACTGCTTGTTCTCAATAGGGAATTTTAGCTCTAGAGGCTGCGCTAGTGGTGTCAATTTTTCTCGGGATACTAAGTCGCAGTCGAAACTGGAGAAATGATGGACAAAATAGTGTCTGTCATCTATCGTCGTAAAGTAGTATTTCTCTCCCTGAGCGTGAAAATAGTTATCGTTGAAAAGCAAAGACGACTGGAGTTGTTCTTGTCCGCCATCTATGCGATACAAATCAACGGTCTGATTTGGCAAGTTAAATTTGACCTGCATGAGTGTGTCGCCGCTGTCATAAAAACCTTCATATGCTGCAAGTTCAGGCGGAATTGGCTGGCTCGTGACTGGCAATTTTACGGCCTTATTTTTTTGTGTATAAAGTCCTCTATCAATGAGATATGCTTCTAAGATAGAGTTGGCTAGATCCATGGACGGGCTATGGCTGCCTGTAGCAAAAATGGCAATGGATATCCTTTTGTCAGGGATGGTATAAAGCATAGAAGTATAATTGCCTGTACCACCGCTTTTGCCTAAGACTTGCATGCCTTTCGCCTTGTACTGGGCATATTCAGTTATATCCCAGCCAAGCCCGTAGCTTAGCCCTGGCATCCGAAGTTTATTGTAAAACTCAGATGGCTGCAGTTTTCTCATTTCTTTCAATGAAGAAGGTGAAAGAATTTGCGGACCGATACCAGAGAAGGAGTCGGCAAATTTGCACAAATCTTCGGGAGTAGCCGAAAGGCCTCCGGAACCGAATAATGCTAGAACTTCAAGCCGTTCTTCTTTTCCGGATGCAACGTAGTTTTTGGCAATGTTTTCGCTGGTATTGTTTTGCCTCTGTCCGACGCTATAGTTAGTTTTACTTAGCCCCAAAGGAGCAAATATTCGTTCTTCCAAAAATTGAATGTAGTTTTTTCCGGAAACTTTTGCTACGACCATTTCGGCAATTGTAAATCCATCGTTACAATATGGCGCCATTTCTCCCGGCTGGTGCTTAAGATGAGAGGAAGCCAGTATATTGAGCACATCATGGTAAAATTCCTTATGAATTTCATATCCAAAGCTATTAGGGCCTACTGTACCTGGTAAACCAGAGGAGTGGTTGAGTAACATCCGTACTGTGATGTTTTTATAACGATCATCCCCCATGGTGAACTCTGGTAAATAGTGAATTACTGGTTTGTCCAAATCGATTTTTCCTTCATCGACAAGCAGCAGAATCGCCGTTGCACAGTAAACCTTACTAATGGAGCCAATGTTGAACAGGGTGTTTTTGTCGACAGGAGCACTTGTTTTTCTATCTGCCATACCAAAGCCCTCCGCATAGACAAGGTTGCCATTTTCCATAATGGCTACGGAGGCACTGCCCGTATGTCCAGAGTTGATAGCTTTCCATACCTCAGTCCGCGTGATAGACTGGGTGCCCGACAAACTAGGGGCAGCAGCGGCCTGGGCTGAAATAATGGGCAAGCTTATGAAAAGGAAGGTACTTAGATAAAGGAAAATAACCTTTAGGCTGCGCATAACAAAACCTCCTTCTATTTTTCAAGTGGTAAATTTAACAATTAACACTACCCTGTATTTAGTCATTATTTGACAACTAAATAGAAGAATCCTTTTTACATGCTTTATTTTTTGCATTATTCTGTAAATAAAGAGGAAAAAGAAATTTTTGTGATGATAAGGCCAATATTTTTAGTTTAAGATTCAATTAAGTGAAAAATCCTTGGTCCCAATTGAGTGTAATTCAATAGTGACCAAGGATTTTATTTATGCGAGATTAGCTAATTTTCTCATTGTGGCATTGATTTTATAGTTATCGTTTTCTTCAACATATCCTGAGAAGGTGATGTTATCACCGCTAATACAACCAGTAAGAAGTAATGTAAATTCACTAACAGGCCCAAAAATGGACGATCCAGGGACATGTTGCTTTATTGATACTGAGGCTGAAGCGGTATTACCATTTAGTGAACAGTTGCCAATATAATAATATTTTTCACTGCCACCAGTGATTTGATTGCCATCCATAATTACGACACCAGAACCGAATGAAGAATTTCGGGAAGAAAATTCAGCAGACCAGAGTGTTTTAGACATAATATCACCTCCTTTCTATAAATAATACTACAAATTAAATGCAGATAATGTCATATTATGGATGAAAAAAAAGGAAGGAAATAGTAATATTTTTTAAATTTCATTAAATTAGCAAAGAATTTAAGAATGTCTGTAATTACTGATTATACCAGTCCTAAAATAAGCATAACCTTTGATAAGTTGACAAATAATATGACCGGTTGTATAATCGAATTATGGCAAGAAAAACAAGTGCAGACTTAGAAAAAACTAGACTAAAGTTATTAGAAACAGGGTTATCACTTTTAGAACAGAAAGGTTTTAATGCAACAGGCATTCAAGAGATTGCCACAATTACAGGTATACCTAAGGGCTCTTTTTATAATTATTTTGCAAGTAAAGAAGAGTTTGGGGTAGAAATTATTCGCTTCTATACAGAAACAAATTTGAAGAAGTGGAATAATCTGTTGGCAATGGAGGATAAGGAGGATTCATATCTGGCTCTGAGTATGGTTTTTATGGAGATTGTAGCAAAATATGAAGGCGCTACTCCTAAGAAGGGATGCTTATTAGGAAATCTCGCAGGCGAAATCAGTGAGGCCAGTGAAGAATGTCGGGTGGCATTAGACATTTCTATTAAAGAATTTAAAAAAATCTTAGCACAGCGATTGTTAAGTGGGCAGCAAAGTGGTAAAGTGCGGACGGATTTTTCCGCAGAGCGCTTAGCTGACTTGGTGTGGGATGCTTGGCAAGGCAGTTTACTACGGATGAAGATTGAAAAATCAGCAGAACCAGTGCGACAAACATTAGAAATATTGTTTGAACAAGTACTGATTCCATGATTTTAGCAATCATAGAAAAAAATATACATTTATTATAGTAGTAAGTGTATATTTTTTTGTCTAAGTGCAATATGAATGGTCGTTTGGATTAATAAGAAGGACTTACATATAATTAAGCAAGGAAAAGACAACAGAACCAAGTGGTATTGAGTAAAAAAAATGAAGAGAGGGTATATAGCATATGAATTTAATTCAAGTTGATTATGAGAGATGCATTCAATGCGGTCAATGTTCCGAGGTTTGCCCGATGGGCACGATTAGAATGGGCAATGAGGGACCAGAAGAAACTGGGCAAGGCTGTATTGCTTGTGGACATTGTGTAGCGATTTGTCCGCGGGAAGCTCTTGATAATGTAAAGGCCCCCTTAGTAAATCAGATATCCTTGGCAGAATTTCCTGTTCTAGATGCAGAGCAGGCTGAAAAATTTCTACGCAGGCGAAGATCTATTCGTTGTTATCAGGAGAAGATGATTCCACGGGAAAAAATACAGGAATTACTTGCTATCGCTCGCCTTGCTCCTACCGGCGGTAATTCCCAAGGTGTTGCATACCAGGTAATTGATAATGCTGAGATATTGAAAAAAATTACAGAGAAAACAGTTGAATGGATGGAAGAAGAAATAAAAAAAGCTTCCCCCTGGGCATCCTACCTTAAGGGAGCTGTCATGGCATATCGTAACGCAAACTATGATAGCATTTTACGGAGTGCTCCGTGTCTAGTAATCGCCATAGCAGACAAAAGTTTTATGCCTCGTGGCCGCGACAATACCCATTTTTCCTTAGCCTATGCCGAACTTTATGCGCCGACCATTGAACTTGGTACTTGTTGGGCTGGCTTTTTTGAAGCCTGTGCAGCTTCGGGTTATCAGCCTTTGTTAGAGCTATTGCAGCTGCCAGAAAACAAAGTTGTAACGGGCGGAATTATGGTAGGTTATCCTAAATATACCTATAAACGACTAGTAGATAGAAATCCTTTGCAAATAACATGGATGTAGTTCCAAGGGAATCCTCCAAGAAGATGCAAAACTAAAATAAGATAGCAGATTGTATGGCGGCTTAGTACCATACAATCTGCTATTTCATTATTATTATTATTATTGAAGTTTTTCTTCCTTAGCGATTTCCTTGGTGATGGCTTCTTCCCCCCGCTTTATGGCTTCACGTACCATCGAACCTACTTCCCCTGTTGTAACGTCGCTCCAATCCCCATCTTCTACCTTAGCGCCAAAGCCAAGATCATGAGCTAATTTATCTTTGCTTGCTTGCGACATAATGCCGTGACCCATTTCAATCACCTCCAAGGATTGTAAATAGGAATCTAAGGGTAGTGTTTGTTAATAAGGTAGAATTTATACAAGGCTAAATATTGCGCAATTTTCACAAAAAATATAAGAATTTTTATACTTACATGTATAAAAATGGGTTTACTGGACATGATGTAGAAAGAAACTAGCTAAAATATAAGGGGTGTTCGTATTGACTACATTTGACAAGGTTAAGGGTATTATTATAGAAGCACTGGGGTGCGAAGATGAGGATGTAATATCAGATGCAAGTTTAGTGGATGATTTAGGGGCTGATTCTTTAGATATTGTAGAAATCGCAATGGTGCTCGAAGAAGAATTTGGTTTAGAGATACCCGATGAGGCAGCGGGACGACTTAAAACCGTTAATAATATTGTGCAGTATGTAGATAACTACTCATGAGGTGTAAAATTTAAAAATAAGAAAGATTGTAGCTACTTTGCTTATCCCTTTTCATTGTGAGAAGGGATAGACAAAGTAGTTTATTACAAATAGAATAATATTGTAATAACAACGAGTGACAGATAAGGAGGAAAGAAGCTTGGAAAAAGTAAGCTCCCTTAAGAGGTTACTTGTAATTTGCAGTATTATTACAGTCATGATTGTAGTTATCTATCATAGCTATCCCATGCCAATGATTAAAACTTTTTATTATTTAAATGCAATTTCAGCAAAATTAGAACCCAAAACCATCCTGATTGATGGCTATACAGTACATTACTATGAGGGAGATTCTTCTAAAGAGAAGGATACCCTTATATTGCTGCACGGACTCGGGGATGATAAAAATAGCTTTGTATTATCCGCCAAGACCCTTACGGATAAATATAATATAATATTACCAGACTTATTAGGACATGGTGAAAATGCAAGGATAAATGATTTGGAGTATAGCATTGAAGCTCAAGCGAATATGCTTAGAAAGTTTGTACTAGGGAAGAACATTGAAAGATTTCATTTGGGAGGAAATTCCATGGGAGGTCATGTTGCTCTATCCTATGGAACCCGATATCAAGAGGGGTTAAAAAGTCTTATTTTAATAAATGCTCCTGGCGTAAAAGTAGATAATCACGAAGTATATAAAACTTATTTTGATAAAACCGTAACAGAAGAAGATATAAATCTTATTATGGGGAAAATTTTTTGCCAAGTACCTGAACTACCCACACCATTTAAAGTTTATAAAATGCAAGAAATTAATGATAATCGTAATTTTTTTAATAATATTCTAATTCCCCAAGTTAGAATGAGTAAAGATTTAGATCTACAGGATAAGATAACGAATATTTCCATTCCCACCCTCATCTTATGGGGAAAGCAGGATGGGATTGTACGATACAATGTGGCTGAAAAGTACGCTGCGACCATTCCGAATGCTACACTACTTACTATGGGAAATGCCGCTCATTGCCCACAATTAGAAGCGCCACAAGAAGTATCGACAGCAATAGATAACTTTATAAACGGTTTACTTTCGGGCAAGGAGTAAATTTTTTTCTGTAAATAGATTGACACCTGAAAAGCGAAATGATATACTCAGGAAAATTAAATAGTGAGCCGATTGGAAAACCAAAGGCTAAGAAGGTCCCCATTTGGGTGGACGTTCTTAGTCTTTTTTATTTTGCCATTTTTAACTAATGAGGAGGAAGATGATGATGAATTTTGTAAAGTTTGGATTAGTAGCAGCAGTAGTGGTGGCGTTGGCAGGAGGGCTTAGCGGGTGCTCGAAAGAAACTTCAGAACACAAAGATATAAAAGTTAGAGTTGCTCATTTTCCCAATATTACTCATTCCCAAGCCCTTGTCGGCAGAGCTAATGGAACCTTCCAGAATGCCCTTGGAGAATCAAATCCTATTGAATGGAAAACTTTTAATGCAGGACCTGCAGAAATTGAAGCGTTATTTGCTGGGGAAGTAGATCTTGGTTACATTGGACCTGGCCCTGCCATTAATGGATATACAAAATCAAAGGGTGATTTACAGATCATCGCAGGGGCAACAGATGCAGGAGCCATTCTTGTAACAAGAAAAGACTTAGTGCTAAAGAGTGTAGGAGAGCTTAGTGGAAAAAGAATAGCAGTTCCCCAATTTGGCAACACTCAGGATTTGTCATTACGGCATATTCTACAAGAAAATGGACTGCAGGATACAACTAAGGGTGGCACCGTAGAAATTAGGCAGGCTGACAATCCTGATATTAAGACCCTACTAGATAAAGGTGAAATTGATGCTGCCATCGTTCCAGAACCATGGGGGGCACGTTTAGTTAGTGAAGTCAAAGCCAACGTATTATTAGATGATAAACAAGTGTGGAGAGATGGAAAATATACCACTGCAGTGGTTGTGGCAAGAACAAAGTTTATTCAAGATCACCCTGAGATTGTTGAAAAATTCCTGAAAGCTCATGTTGAATTAACCTCTTATATAAATGAGAATCCTGAGCAAGCCAAGGAAAGGGTTAATTATCAAATAAAAGAATTAACAGGCAAACCCCTAGCTAAGGAAATATTAGATGCTGCTTTTAGAAGAATAAGAGTGACGAATGATCCAGAAAAGGATTCTATAGTTGATTTTGTAAAATTGTCCTTGGGTGCAGGATTTATAAAGAGCACACCTGACCTTAAGGAATTGTTTAACTTTACAATATTAAATAAAGTCTTAAAGGAAAAGGGACTACAAGAAATAGAGAATTGAGGTGTTGGTGATGAGTGTAATAGTAGAAAAGGTAAGTAAGAGTTTTATTACAAAAACAGATAAAATCAATACTCTCAATAATAATAATGTAACTTTTCATAAGTGTTAATTTATTTGTATCTTAGG
>Ga0074198_1001836_pt1 | contig 12765 bp, 12 predicted proteins | sample EPASupsiteSAE323_FD_64527 | JGI IMG/M metagenome (GOLD analysis project Ga0074198, IMG submission 64527) | Bioremediated contaminated groundwater from EPA Superfund site, New Mexico - Sample SAE3-23 | ecosystem: Environmental > Aquatic > Deep subsurface > Groundwater > Contaminated ...
TGACAGGGGTGTTGCGATCTCAGTTGGTTCTGCGTGTGAATCTGATTCTATAAAGCCCTCATATGTGCTTACAGCAATAGGCCTTTCGCCGGAGCTTGCAAATTCTTCAATCAGAATGACCCTTGGCCGTCAGAATACAGAGGAGGATATAAAGTATTTCGTTAGGGTGCTTAAAGAAGTGCTGTAATTACAAAAAACAAGAAGTGTTAAGAAAAGGATGTAAGGGAGGAAAACACAATGAATATTGATATGAAAAACAGACAGATTGTATTAAAAGCCTATGGTTGCTGGGCGAATCGTTATGCTAAGATACCTTTTGATTCTTCGATTGTTGCGGAAGGAAGAAAAATCCGGCCGGAGGAAATTAGGACACTTGAGTTGATTAATGGGAGCAAAGGAGTATGCATTATCCTAAAAGCGAAAGATTCTCTTGTTGTGACCGGGATAAAAATGATAGAAACCAGAGAAAGCAATATTGTTAATCAGACAGGTCTTGGTAAAATGAGCAAAAAAGAAGGCGACCTTAACATGGAAACATATATTTTCCCTGGGGGAATATGTGTTTCAGCGGAAGGCCACGGACCTCTTCGAAGAGAGAGGGAAATTATTTTTTCTCTCTCACCTGGAGCACATATACTTTTAGAAGAGAGTCCGGGGAGATTTCTTCTGTTGATGAATAATTGTGGCAATCTGGTTGAAGAAATGTCCAGAAACTTGGCAAGGCTCCAAGAACTTTCAATAAGTAATCTCGAAAATAATGAGGAGGTCTTGCCAAAGCAATTGGAGAATATTATTCCTGTACTAAGAGAAAGATTTGGGGCTTTCTTCAGAAAAATTATCAATGCATAATTAGGGAAAAAACTAATAGATAAACAGCTTAGCTTTTAAAAAGAGCAAAGCTGTTTTCTTTTTAAAATAAATTATTTGATCAAAACGGATAAACGAAAAATTGGATAAAAATTGAATGTTCTAGTATAATATTGGAAGAAGTAAGAATCCAACTGTGAAAGGAATAGTTTTCAATTGAATAATCTTGATATTGTTCAAAAAAATTTCATAGCACAGAAAGCAGAGTTCATATTTTTTTCTGATTTTGATGCAACCCTTACCAACAAAGATTTCTATAAGATTGTAATTGAAAAGCATCTTGGTGAGAAAGGCGTACAGCTTTATAATGAGTGGAAAGCCAAGAAAATGAAGGATGTTGATTTTCTCAATGCAGTATTTTCAGGAATGAACAGCTCAGAAGAAGAAGTAATCAAGGATATATTAACCATTCCATTTGATATGAATGCACATTCACTCATGGGAAAAATCAGAGATTCAGGTGGGGATTTTATTATACTGAGTGCGGGTGCAGATTATTATATAAAGAAACTGCTTCAACACTATGGAATTGAAGGCTTTGAGATTATTTCAAATCCAAGTGAATACCGTGATGGTGGCATACATATTATGCCTGACTATGACAGCCCGTATTATTCAGAAGTTTATGGGGTAGACAAGGCCCTTGTGGTTAAGAGTTACAAGGATAAAGCAAAAAAAATCTATTATGCTGGAGACAGTACCCCGGATTTGAAGGCCGCAGAGCTGGCTGATGTTATTTTCGCAAAGGGAAAGCTTCAAAAACTTCTAACAGACGAAGGATACTCATTTGTTTCGGTTAATTCATTTAAAGAGATAGAAGAATATCTTATTAGAGAAGAGGTAATAAAATGAAAGTTTCTTCGCATAGAATTTCAATTCCTTCTCTTCTTGAGATAGGAGCGGGGACATTAGCCAATATCGGAAAAATGCTTAAGAGAGTCGGGATCATAAATGTTGTCATGGTGTTCGGAGACGGGATAAGGAATCTTTTTGGAGATATAATAATCAATTCTCTAAATGAAAATTCAATAAATGTCTTAAATACATTTGATAATAATAATATTGAGATAGAAAATGTAACACGGATAGCTTTTCAGATTCCTTCTGGAACGCAGGCTGTAATAGGGGTTGGCGGCGGAAAGGCTATTGATACCGCAAAGTATATGAGCTTTTTAAATAATGTTCAATTCATTAGCGTCCCTACTTCTGTATCAAATGATGGATTTGCAAGTTCTACATGCTCTTTTTTTATTAATGGAAAGAGGAAGTCTGTACCTGCTAAAATGCCATATGGAATTATTGTTGATATTGATGTGATAAAAGGTTCGCCGGAAAAGTTTATATATTCAGGTATTGGAGATTTGATTTCAAAAATTACTTCGTTGTACGATTGGAAATTTGAAGAGGAGAATGGCATAACTGTAATAGATGGATTTGCTGCAACAATTGCCAGAAAATCGGTCAACAGTTTCATCCGCATGGAATGCACCAACATAAGAAGTGAAGTTTTCTTAGAGGAGCTTGTAGAATCGCTAATTATGAGTGGGGTTTCAGTAGAAATTGCAGGCAACAGTGCTCCGGCAAGCGGCAGTGAACATCTTATTTCCCATGCGCTTGATGAAAGTATAGATAGCCCGCAGCTTCATGGAGTACAGGTGGGAATAGGGACATATATTATGAGTGTGGTTCAGAAAAATAATCACCAGAGGATACAAACAATTTTTAACCAAACTGGCTTTACAAATTATGCTAAAGGAGTCGGGATGAGGGCTGAGGATTTTAAAAAAGCGATTGATATTGCACCGTCAATAAAGCCTGACAGATTGACATTCTTACATATACCAGAAAACAGAGATTTGGCTAAAAAGGTTATTGACCAAGACGAGTTCCTGAAAAATATTCTTGTTTAGGGGTGAAAACCATGTTGACTACCGGAATAATAAAGAGAATTTACGAATCAGCGAATATGCACAGATGGAATGACTTTCCAAGAACTTTTGATTTTATTGAACTGGACAAGCAGGCGCATAAGATGATAATTGCTTATGTCCTTGCAAAGTTTGAAGAAGACGAAAAAGGCGTGGTAATTGACTGGCCAAGGCTAATTGAGGGAGCAATCTTTGAATTCTTACATAGAATTATACTTACAGATATAAAACCTCCGGTTTTCCACAAAATGATGGAGGAAAAAGGGCAAAAACTAAATTCGTGGGTTTTGAGCCAATTGAATAGTGATATTAAGGATTTGGCGGATGGGTTTGAAAATAAATTTGAAGAATATCTGTCAGATATAAACTATTCAAAAGTTGAAAAGGAAATTCTTGGGGCGGCGCATTACCTTGCTACCAGTTGGGAGTTTAATTTCATATACAATTCGACACCACTGCTTTATGGGATAGAGGCCACAAAGGCAGAAATAGAAGACAAGATTGAAGATTATTATGAACTTGCTGGAGTGCATAAAATTGCGCTTAAGAAAAAAATTTACGGATTTATAGATGTTTGCGGACAATTGAGATTTCAGAGGAGATGGGCGCAATCTCCAAGGGTACCTGAAACCTCGGTTTTGGGACATATGTTTATAGTAGCGGTACTGTCATACCTTGTTTCGAAGGAGATAGGGGCTTGTGGAAAAAGAACCTGCAATAACTTTTTTGCCGGATTGTTTCATGACCTTCCAGAGGTGTTGACCAGAGATATTGTTTCACCTGTAAAGCGTTCGGTAGAAGGGCTTGAAGAGATAATAAAAGAGTACGAGAATATACAAATGGCAGAAAAAATACTCCCTTTGCTTCCCAAAAGCATTGAGAAGGAGATAAACTTTCTTGTTCGGGATGAATTTGACAACAAAATAATCAGAAATGGGAGAATAGAGAAGGTAGAGAAAATCACTGAAGAATTTAACAAGGAAGAATTTTCACCGGTTGATGGCAAAATGATAAGGGTATGTGATCACCTTGCGGCATTTATGGAAGCTGTTTTATCAATAAACCATGGTATAAGTTCTAATCATCTTGAAGAAGGGAAAGAACATCTTTACAAGGTGTACAAAGATACAATGGTTGAAGGGGTAGATATAGGAAAGATTTTCAGAGAGTTATATCAAAAGACTAGGTAAGAAGAGAGCGTTTCTTCTATGTATCCAGTTTTTTCTTGACTATTTTTTTAAATTTTGGTACTATATACCCTGCCGGGGTATATAGTGTATAAAAAGATTTTTAGGTGGTGAGAACATGGATAAAGATATTTGTGCAGATAAAAAAGAAATAACAAACAGACTAAACAGGATAGAAGGCCAGATAAAAGGTATTTGCCGAATGGTTGAAGAGGAAAAGGCTTGTACAGAAATTCTTATTCAGATTTCGGCTGCTCGTTCTGCCCTGAAAAATACAGGGAACCTACTTGTAAAAAAGTGCTGCGAAAAATGCATATCCACTGATGGAAGTAATAACCCGCAAAGCATTCTATGTGAAGTTTTAAAGATGATGGAAACGGTTATAGATTAAAATTAATTATAAAGGAGGAATATAATTATGGCTGGAGAAAAGGTTTTACATTTAAGCAAAGAAAACTTTGAAAAAGAAGTAACAAATTTAGAGGGCTCTGTCCTTGTTGATTTCTGGGCGCCTTGGTGCGGTCCTTGCAGGATGCTTGGCCCAATCATTGATGAACTTGGCAGTATGTTTGAAGGTAAAGCAAAAATAGCAAAAGTAAATGTTGATGAACAAAACGAGCTTGCCTCAAGGTTTAAGGTAATGAGTATTCCAACAGTATTGGTGTTTAAAAATGGTGAAGTAGTCGAAAAGATGGTAGGATTAAGAACAAAAGAAGCACTTGAGGCTTCCCTGAACAAATGTTTATGATATAATTAAATAAGAACCAAAGACAGATATTAGAAGGGCAGGGTTCAACCTGCTTTTTTTCTTCTATTTCTGGAACTTTTATATTGTAAAATAGTCTAAAATATAAATTAATTAATTGGGGGGCAAAAACTATGAGTAGAAGAAAGATTATAGGAATCTCTGTTATTATTGTAATCCTCATAATTGTTGTAGCAGGATTTTCAAAGATGGTCATGCCTATGTTCGCGAAAAATCAAGCCTTGGCTAGTTCGGCAGGTTCACAGATGGACAGTATGGCTATAAATGCCTCTAGAGCATCCGGTTATGAGAATCAGAGTGTTGCTAAAAGTAGTGATTATGATGCTGCTTCTGAACAGGCAGTGACAAATATTACACAGCCAGCAGATAAGGGTAAGACAAAAAGCAATTCATCAATTAAAAAAATAATAAAAGATGCTAATGTTTCTGTAGAAGTTAAAAACATTGACCAAGATTTTAAAAAAATAGCCACATGGGTTGAAAGTAATGGTGGCTATGAATTTAACAGACAGGCAAGCTCTTACGCAAGCAGCAAAAACGTGACGGTCGTTTTTAAAGTTCCTCCAGAAAAATTAAACGTTTTTTTGAGTTTTCTTTCCACGGTAGGCAATTTGAGCACTACTAATATTTCGAGTAACGATATAACAGATGATTACTACGATACTGCGGCAAGATTGCAAAATTTAAAAAATGGAAGAGACCAGTTCCTGGAGATTATGAAAAAGGCAGGTACTATTGATGAATTACTTAAAGTTCAAGCCGAATTGAACAATATTACAGGAGAGATTGAATCACTGGAAGGAAAGCTAAAAATGTGGGACAAGCTTGTTGCTGAATCCACAGTTAGTTTGTCAATATCTGAACAAAGCAAGCCTGTAAATGTATCACAGAATGTTTCTTGGAATTTTTCGACACCGGGGGAAGTTTGGCAAGCAATGAAGAATGGATTTATTATGGTGACAAATAGCATCTGTTCAATCTTATTGTGGTTGTTAATAGCAGTAGTTACTCTTTCGCCAATTATTGTGATAGTAGTAATAATTATCCTTATAATTAAAATTATGAGGAAGAAGAAAAAGCAGGAATAAATTATTGTAACTTCCGACTATTGATATATAATTAGATTGCCAGCCTGATCAGGCTGGCAATCTAATTGTTTGGAGGAAGCCATGAAAAAGAAGCTTATTATTGGCATTTTTGCATTGGTTGTTATTGGAATAGTTACCTTTATTATTGTAAAGGGTTTATTAATGCCTGGGAAGAAACTTCCGCCCAATACTCCGGGCAATCCAGTTGTAAAGACTGAGACGAAACATATTTATCCTGCTTATGTTAAGATACAGAATGAAATTAAGTGGGGTTACATTGGCGATGATGGAAAGTTCATAATAAATCCTAAATTTAGCAAGGCTGAAGATTTCATGAAAAACGGTCTAGCGAGAGTTTATTCTGGAGAGAAAGTAGGATTGATTGATAAAAACGGAAGTTATATACTCCAGCCACAATTTGATTATATTTCTGATTTTTCGGAAGGACTTGCAATTCTAAAGGAAGGGAATACGTATAAGGTTATAGATGATAAAACAAAAACTGTATTTTCTTCACCATATGAAATAAACGACTTTCACAATGGAGCTGCGATTTGTGTCAAAAATTCAGGAGAAGGAAAAAGGATTTATGGCTATATAGATAAAAAAGGCAGGACTCTTTTTGAACCACAGTTTGAGTACGCTTTTGATTTCAATACAGGAAAGGCATTAGCAAAGATTAAAGAGAAAGAATATGTTGTGATTGATAAAAATGGGGAAATTATAAGCCGGCTCAATTACAATAATATTCGGGATCTTTCTGAAGATATCATGGTATTCAGCGATGATAAAAATAAAAAATCGGGCTATATTAAGGTTGATGGACAAATTCTTATAGAGCCAAAATTCAGTCGTGCGGATAAGTTCGAAAATGGCTATGCGGTTGTAAACTCAGCAGATGACTACTTTGATGATAAGGTTGGGCTGATAAATAAAAAAGGAGAATATACAATAAAACCTGAATATGCTGATGTTTTCCCTATGGGAGAGGGGCTGTATTATGTTGGGGAAAAAGGATCAGACCCTGGGATGGCACCTTTCGGAGAAAAGGCGATAGTATCTTCTGAGGGGAGTTTCATTACCGATTTTGATTATTATGATATAGGTGATTTTAAGGATGGTTACATTTCTGTATGTGATGACAAATCAACATTTTTTATCGATGGTAAGGGCAAAAAGGCAAGTGGACTCCCTGTGATCAACGGAAAGGGAAGGATGTCTGTTGTTGGAGAGTTGATAAAAGCTGAAGTTGACGAACAGCTTGCATATTATACTAAAGACGGGAGAATGGTTTGGCAGAGCGAAAACATCTATAATCTAAACAATGGAGCAGTGGTTAAAGAAGTTAAATTTAAGCCGGATGTGTATATGTTAATATATTATCCGCAGATATCTGGACATCCTGATAAAACTGTGGAAGATAAATTAAATAAAAAATTAAAAGAAGTATTTGTTGGTAAGAGTACTGGTTCAAGGAAAGAAGATGGGAAGTACGTTGAAGATTTAAACGCTGGTTATGAAGTCACAAGTGTTGGAAATCTTCTTGTCATGGAAAGAAGTGAATATATATATCCTTTTGGGGCTGCACATGGAATGCCTTTTAAGGAGTACTACCACATAAATATTAATACAGGAAAGTTTTATAGCTTGGAGGAATTATTCAAGAAAGATAGTGGATATATTAAAAAGTTAAATACTATTCTGACCGAAATCATCAAGGAAAAAAGTGAAGAACCTGATGCTATGATATGGCTTGAATCCTTTTCAGGGATAAGTGCTAGCCAGAGTTTCATAATTAATGATGATAGAATTCAGTTTTTTTTCCAACCGTACGAAATTGCAGCCTATGCGGCAGGATTTCCTACATTTGATATTCCATATACAAAAATAAATGATATAATTGATAGAGAAGGGGACTTCTGGAAGTCCCTCAAAAAGAATATAATGTAAAAAACAAAATATTATCGAACAGGAGATGTAAATTATGACAACTTTAATTATTGGCGTAGTAGTAGTGGTTATTATTTTAGTCTTACTGATGAAAAAAGGAAACGGAACAGACAATACTGATACTACAGATTATTCGACATCTTCAGATAGCACAACTAATGCAGTAAATGATAGCGATGACGCAGTTGCTCCAGATGATAATTCTGGCGATTCGGATGATAGTGGAAGCGATTCCGACGGAGGCGATGAATAAATACATAAAAATGGGTCAGTTCATTGAACTGGCTCATTTTTATGTACCGTTATATAATTTTCCTTGCCATGAATCTCTTATTAGAAGTTCATTGCGAATTGAATCTAAAACATCTCTTTTGTTTTCACTCCATTTCGGAGCAATTAATATATCTTTTGGGCCGTCCCCAGTCATTCTATGAATTACAAAATTCGGAGGTAAAAGCTCCAAAGCATCAACGACAATTTTTATATATTGGTCTTTCGTCAGAATATCGAAGGTGTTGTGTTGGTACATTTCAGCCAGTCTTGTATCTTCTAATACATGAAGCGAATGGATTTTTACTCCCTGCAAATTTTTTTTGGATATAATTTTTACAGAGGCCAACATATCTTCCCGATTTTCACCAGGGAGGCCAAATATAAGATGGCAGACTATATCAATACCTATATTATTTAAATTGGATACAGCTTGTTCAAAACATGATAAGGAATAACCTCTTCTGATTAGAGTGGCAGTTTTTTCATGGATTGACTGTAACCCTAGCTCAATCCAGACATAGGTTTTGCGGGACAGTTCATCTAATAGCTTTATAACATCAGGGCCCAGGCAATCAGGGCGTGTAGCTATTGCGAGGCCAACAACATCGGGAACTGAAATTGCTTCAAAGTATTTTTCCCTAAGTTCTTCAATAGGTGCATAAGTATTTGTGTATGCTTGAAAATAAGCTATATACTTGTTTATGCTATGTTTTTCAGATAATTTCTTAATACCCTTATGTGAATTAATCAGCTGTTCTCTAATAGAAAGATTGGGATTGCCGGCAAAATCCCCGGATCCTCTGGGACTGCAGAATATGCATCCGAATTTTTCGGATGCGCTTTCGCGGTTGGGGCATGAAAAACCAGCATCTACAGGTATTTTGTAGACCATTTCTCCAAACTTTTGAATTAAAAAATTTTTTAAGGTGTAATATCTTGTTTGCAATTCAGGTCAGTCCTTTCACTTTTAAAAGTATACCCTAAGGATTATCCTTAGGGTATACTTTTAAAGTTTCCCCCTCTTTTTCAATAGAAGGGGGAGGAAGAATGCGGTCGGGCTTTAAGAAGCCGTTGGGGCCTCGGGTTAGTTGGGCTCACTGTTCTATTAATTCAACAGAGCTCCAGTTTTTAATTCCGTTTCCGAGGTCAACGTTATTAACAAGTACCTTTCCCCAAAATTCTTCTATGAGTTTTTCGTTTTCCTCAGAAGAATTAAGTACAGGAAGTGTGAACACCAGTCGGTATTCTTCTTTTCCTGATTTAAGCATATAAGTATAGGTGTTTAGCAGTGTTTTATAATTATAGTATTTTCGCGTATCTGCTTTTGATTCTTCCTCCATTTTATTAATATCGTATTTTTCTATCACTTTACATACCAAAACATCTTGATAATCTGAGAAAAAAACTTGGCGGTTTAGTATAGGATCAGTTGACGAGTATTGATTATCTACATAACTCGTTTTCCAATCATCGTCTGTTTGATCTGTTATGCTTGCGTTAATTGAAAGGATTGCGCCTGATGCTGAGTGATTTACTGTGAGTTGTTCGGTAGAATTATCTTCATCAGAAGAATCAAGCTCTGAGTAGTATCCATAATCCTCAGGCTGTACTTCTCCTATGTCAAAAGGCTCAATCCAGTTGTTATCTGCAGAAATCTTGAGATAGAAGTTCTTGAGAGAGATTACTTTTGGTGAATCGGGGTCCAAAAAAGTCTCTGACGGAAGGACTTCCTTTACAAAGCTGCTTTTTTTATTTGTTAAACTAAAGGATCTTAACATTCGGTAGAAACTATTTTTGCCAGCCGTTTCATTAAACTTTGAATCGCTCATTCTGAGAGTGACCTTATACCTATAGCCATTTCCTTGAAAAAGCATTATGCCTTCAGTAAAAACGTCGCGGCTGTTATCCTTTGTTTTGTATACTATTATTTCTTTGTTTGGGTTATAACCTATTAGAGCTTGATCAACGTCGTATTCAGAAAATAGTGCCTTATTGTATTTTGACCGTATTGTATAAAACTCTTTTTGGGTCCATGCCGAAAAAGACTCATTAGTAGGTACGGATGATACAAACGAAACTACAAGAGAATCTGTTATTTTTTCAACTTTTGAATCCGCTGCTGTTTGGTCTGCTTCAGCTGTTTGTGTTTCGGTAGTAAGTTGTTCAGAGGTTGTCGTATCATTGTTTACATCTGTTGTATCTTTATTCTGTTCAGTTTCCTCATTATTCTGTGTTTGAGTATTCTCTGTATCATTTGGAGGTGTACTTGGATCAGAATTATTATTATTTTCACTATTTGCGGATTTATCAACTGACTGGGATTTGGAACCTATTTCTTCAGAGGAATATAGTGGCTTGAACATTACAGTCGTTGCAGTTTCTTGATTTTGAAGCTTCCAGTACGGCGCAAGCTCAATTTTCCAACCATAAATCTTGCTTTCAAAAGTTCGGTAAGAGGTTGCAAGATCAGACAAGTCCTTTATATTAGGGTTACTGGAATCAAAGGATGTTCTGAAAGAATCAGCCAGCTTGTAAAAAAGGTTTTGGTGCTGTTTGTAAAAAGGGAGATCCATTGAAATAATTACTTTATATATGTAGTTTACATCATTATTCTTACCTATGTAGGTTCTTTCCTCGCTGTATGTACCCTTTTCCTCGTCTGTATTTGAGGGTCCGTAGTATGAATATTCAGGGGTTACAGATGTTATTGAAATGTATCTGTTATTACGATTGTCTGTCTGAATCCTTGCTGAACATTTATAATCATATGAGTAGTAATCATAATAAGGATCAGATGCGTTCTTTGACAGAGAAGCTGCATATATCTGTTCCAGTGAAAGGTTGTGGATATTTTTATATACGTTTATAATTACGTTCCCTTTATAGCTGCTGGTATTCATATTAAAAGTTGTTGCCTTGGGGGTTTTGTCAATAACGGCATCGCTTGGAAGATATATTGACCAGTTGTATATCCTGTTTCCAATCATATCGATATTTTTATCACTTTTTGCAAATGCTTTGTAAAAATCAATTCTGCCTGGATCATCCTTGGCAAAGCTAATTAAACTTAGATTCATTGTAAAAACCATATAAACAGCTAGTGTTAAAGCAAAACACTTTTTAAAATTTATTTTCTTCATGGCAGTACCTCCTCATTCGGTTGGGATACTGGTTTTGTTTGCGAATTTGTTTGAGTCGTGGTTGTAGTTTCCGGATAATCCTTAAGTTTCGCACTAATTACAAATTTAGTAGAACCTCTGGAAAACGCTAACTTTACAGTTTGGCCCGGAAGTTTCTTCTTAAGAAATTCATTGTAGCTTGCGATTGAGGTAATCGATATTTGGTCTATTGATTCTAGAATATCCCCTTCTTTTACTTGCCCTTTTGAGAAGATACTATTTTCTTTTATACCGATTATCTTAAGGCCCTGATTTGAAGGAATTCCAACTAGAGCAAGCCAGCTTTCCTCGAATTCAAGTCCGGTAAAGCATCTTTTTACCTTCCCGTATTTATTATATTGCTGAATGAAGTATTCAACATTTTCAACCGGAATTGAAAAGTTAATTCCTTGAAACCATTCAATACCTAAGGTGTTTATGCCAACCAATTTCCCGTTCATATTAATTAGCGGGCCGCCGCTGTTACCAGGGTTTATGCTAGCATCAGTTTGGAGGAAGGTATATGTTTCATCAACCGGACGGTTGAGGCCGCTTATAACACCCTTGGATACACTGTTTGACCATCCGAAATATAGAGGAGTTCCTATTGCTACAACTTCATCACCAGCATTAATATTTTCCATTTTTTCAAATTCGATGGGTTTTAAATTGGTGCAGTTTATCTTTATTAGAGCCAAATCCAAGTCAGCATTTCTATAGAGGAGCTTGGCTTTATAGGATTTATTATTGTAAAGAACAACGTATATGTCCTTCATTGTCTCAACAACATGGTTGTTAGTTATGATTCTTCCGTCCTTGCTCACGATTACACCTGAACCGTGCATAAGACCTGCAGGAATTTTGCTGTAATAGTAATCATTTACTACTTCCGAGTCCATTTGCTTGTCTTCTCCGATTATTGCGACAACTGATTGGGTTACATTGCTTATTAAATCCTTGTTCGAGCCTTTTTTGGTTATTGTTATTGAATTTGTGGATGCCTTTTTGTAATCAAAACCAAGAGCAGCCTTAATGTCGCTTAATTTAACGTATGTATCGCCACTTACTTGTACGGTTTTAGCAGTAATGGCCTGTGCTAGACAAGAAAATGGCGGAGAGATGATTAGGATAATGATTAGTAATAATAAAAAACTGCGTTTCAAGGATATTCCCCCTTAAAATAGAATTACAAATTGCTTTGTAGAGCTAGTATAGCATAACTTAAGGTACATATAAACAGGATTCTTGAGGTTGGAAGAAATTTGTATGACATCCAACCTTTAGAAGCCGTTATCCAGGGTTGTAGCGCCGCTTAGACTACTAGCCGCTTGCTTTTCAAAATCTAGCGATAGTGTCCATCTTGAGGTCTGCTAGCTAGCCCCTTAATTTAGAAGAAATTTTAGTAATTGTGTTTAAAAACGCTTATGCTATGGGATTGAATGGAAACTGGCAAGCTGATATAATATATGTAATTATAAATCTGCCTAGAAGTAACGGAGGAAATAATGGCGCTTTTTGCTATTTCTGATATGCATTTATCCATGGGAA
>Ga0074198_1001837_pt1 | contig 12761 bp, 7 predicted proteins | sample EPASupsiteSAE323_FD_64527 | JGI IMG/M metagenome (GOLD analysis project Ga0074198, IMG submission 64527) | Bioremediated contaminated groundwater from EPA Superfund site, New Mexico - Sample SAE3-23 | ecosystem: Environmental > Aquatic > Deep subsurface > Groundwater > Contaminated ...
ATATAGTAATTAAACGGATAGGTATTAACCGGTTTTGAAAGCGAAGTCTGAGGATCGGCAGGATTGTATTTCACGAGTTTGAACATGAACATATAACTGCCCGCTTCAAGAGCCGGCAGCTGGCTGGATATATCAAGAGAATAAACAGCCATTTCCGTTTCAATCGTAGATTTTTCAAGTTTTATGTTTTCAGCGGCGCCTATTACTGCGACATATTTCGAATCGTATTCAGCGCCCGATGAATAGTCGGGTTTCATGACGCTTAAATAAACGTCAGTATAAGTCGAAGAAGACGGCTGCCCGGAGACGTAAACCTTTATGTTATTGGCGTCGCACGCTTCGACGCAAGTTATCGATGCGCAAGAGCCAGACGGTTTAACGCTAAACGGCATCACTGCGTCGCCGCTCATCTGGTTCGACGCGTAAGCCGTTACCACGACATCATAATTTCCCTGCGCCACTGAAGTTTTTGGAACTATTAATTGAGCGCTCCACTTGCCCCGCAACGCGAGCGTAGCTTTAACCGGCTGCGACATGGCTTCATCCGCATAAATCGTATTTCCGAACTGCTTCAATTCCGCCTCGACCCGGTTAATCAAAATCGAAGCGGTCGCGGACGGAATTATAACGTCGGCCATCACGTTAATCGTAAAATTATCAGAAGCGCCGTCTATAACCGAGGGCGGATCGACGACGACATCGGTAAGCACTGGTTTTCCGCCTTCGTATGCAGGATCGGCCCGGCCTTCGTCTTGAAGCGTCAGCACGAAATTCTTTACATCGAATATAAACGGTTCATCGGTGTTGTTCATAATGAGCTCGTTAAAATAACGAAGCGCAAGGTTTTTATATTTCACGTCTTTTTCGAGCGGCATAAGGTATCTTTCCATATAAAGTATGGCAAGCTGGAATTTCGCGAGGGCCTTGAAATGGTTCAATTCGGTTTCTCCCGTTATCGTTCCGACATATTTCACGTCCGGATTTGCGCCAAGGCTGAACGCTATCGCCCTGAAAACGCCCTCCGCGTCGCTAAAAACCTGTTCTATTTCACTTGTGGAAAAATTGTTTTCATAATAGATGCGGAGTTTTTCCATGAGCGCCATCGCACGTTCGTATTCAACGCCAGGCGCAGGAAGGCCGTTTTCGGCGATGAACCCTTCGCCGAAATCTACGGAAAATATCGAATCGAGGGCGCTAAGCATTTCGCGAATGCTTCCGGCAAACGACGAATCGGGAAATTCAATCGAAAGGATCTTCAAAAGCCTTCTGGCTACGTCTCTAGCAGTCGCGTTATCCGCCGGCGCTATCATGTATTTGTCGTATTGAGCGCGGGCCGCAAAAAATCCAGAAGCTTCCCTGAGTTTGACTTCTGAAGTCGAAAAGCCGGAATATGCCTGATAATATTTCTGATAAGCCGTTTCAAACGCCGCGGAAGCTTCGGAGATAAGCCCGTCGTATGCGAGCGATCTGGCCCGCTCCATCGAGTCTTCGCCGGCGCTCATAAGAGCGTTCGATCCGCTCACGATACCCGACGATTCGTTAGTTTCGTCTTCCACTTCACAGATGAGCGTATTGAGCATATCGCTTAAATGCGCATAAGCGGCGTCTGCGAGCTTTTCTTTTATCGATAAAAACATTTGATGCGCTTTTAATAAAAGCTGCTTGTTTTTGGCATCGATAGTTTTTAAAGCCCTGTACTGGCTTAAATACGCAAGACCTGCCTGAAAATGAGCCTCTCCTTTTACAAAACCCTTAACAGAAACGTCTTTATAAATTTTTTCGAATATGATTATAGCGTCGTTTAAATATTTAAGAGCCGTTGCGTCTGAAGGATTATCGATGCCGCCCGACGACGCTTCGCCGGCGTAAACGGCTTTCTCACGTTCGCTCTTTGAAGTCATGGACCTGACGTTTTCGATAATGTCGTTGGCGCAAAGCATATAGCTTAGCCCTTTGTTAAATTCGACAATAACCGGCTCCGTATCGAGCGTATAATCGACATACTGTTCGCCGAAATTAGTCTGCTGGCCGTTTATGAATTCTTCGCCGGCCTCGTAAAAATTCGTTGAAGGCTTTATGCTTTTTAAAATTTCCGTTATAAGCTCTTGCGGGTCTGAAAGTATTTTTTCTTCGGAAGAATACCCCTGCTCTTCGGCCAGTATTTCCTGCTTAAACTTTATGATATCGGCCTCCGAACCGTTTCTTAATTTGTCCATAACGGCCGCGAACGCAAAAAGCGCCTCGTTGATCTGGTCAAAATTCTCTTCCATCTGCATTCTTGCTTCGAACCCGTTAGACGATTTTACTATCCCTTTTACGATTTTTTTCAGATTGCGATATGCGTCGTCGAACGAATTAAGCTGCATATAAGCGCGGCCAAGGCCAAAATTTTTAGAATTCTGGTCGGTGATTTCTTTATAGATGTTTACCGATTCGGCCGGATGGCCGCCGTTTATGAAAGCGTTTCCTTTTTCTTCGAGGATAGAATTTTTAGTGATAATCTCGCCGTCGGGCAATTCAAAATATTGGCCGGCCAGCTCGTTTAATCTCGCAATTAATGAATCGGCCTTTATTTTAGCTTCGTTCAGTTTCGAAGGGTCTTCTTTCGCAAGTTCTGAAGCATTTTTTAGATAAGCCGCCGCTAGTTTTTTGTCGAGACCCGAAGCTTTATCGCCCGCTTCGACGGAAACGGACTTTAACATTGCATAGCCTTCTTCAAAAAGGGCCTTCGCTTCCGGTTTCATTTTTCCGCTAAGCGCCTGGTAGTTGGCCATAAGAGAACGTCCGGCTCCCTGAGACGACGAACCGCCGGACGCCGTTGCGGAATATAATTTTCCAAGATTTGCGCACACGAGGCCGTACGCCACTTTCGCTTCCTTGTACGCCGATTTATTGCCGGCGTCCTTTTCAGGATCGGATTCAGCCGAATTTATAATCAATTTTATTTTATCTTTTGCGCTTAAAAGCGATGTTTCATTCTGGCGCTTTCCGTTGGTGGCAATAAGAGCGAGAGCGTCCTTTAATTTTTCAAGAATTGAAAGATCCGCTTCAAGTTTTCCGATTACAAGATCCAGGCCTTCTTTTATTTTTTCTATTTCTTTGACGTTCGTAGAACCAAGCACCGAATCTTTATATGCCGCTTCGAGTTTTGCAGGATCGGTAATGGTTAAATTTTTAAGAGACGAAGCGCGTCTTGTTTCGAGCTCATTAACGATTGGAGCCAGTCTTTTCATAAAGTTGCCGTCATTTTTTTTCGCGCTTTCTTCCGAAGCGAAGATCGAAGCGTCTTTGGTTGCATCGGCATATATCAGACTCATAACTGTCGAAACGGGATTTACGTCGCGATTAATAATTTTTTCGTTTTCTTTCACTTTGCCGACAAAAACCGACACCATTTTATTCACGGTTTTTTTCCCCTGCGCTATTATTTTGTAAGATTTAGTAAAGTCTTTTACCTTGAAAGAATATTGCTGGCCGTCCGAAATAATTTTCGGATTCTGCTCGCCGTCGGCTAACGAAGACGAAGGCGCCTGAATTCCATTAGAATCAAGAAGCGTTACATTGAATTCCTCGCCGCTGGCCGAAAGGTTCAAGCCAGCCTCCGGCGCGCTGACTGCCGTGCTCAGAATTCCGCTTATTTCAGCGGGAGACTGCGTAATAGGAATCGACGCCCCGCCTATAACTATCGAAGAAGCGTCATAGTTAATCGTCGTGTCGGACGACATGTTAATGAAATAAGATTCGCCGGCTTTTATACCCGGATCGACGCCGTCTATAAGAACTGGAACGCCGGAATCATTTTTGATAACCTGAATAAAGCTGCCCGCGACCGGGCTCCATTTATACATGCCTTTTACGGCCGAAGAGACATTCATTAATTGAACAAAAGTCGTAGCTATCGGAACTTTTGAAAATCCTATAAGGTTAAAACCGGCTTTAAGATTGATGTCGCCAATCACCGCAAGAGGGCCGCCCGAAACGTCGAATGTTACATTAGAAGAGCCGCCTATCTTAACGATGTATCCTTTGCCTTTCGAAAGGCTCGTTAGCGTGCCTTCGCTCAAGCTCAAAAAGCCGCCGGCATTGACGCTATATAAATAAACATCCGCTACAGCGCTGTTTAAAGCTTTGAGCTGTAACGGAGTTATGGCGATGTCCGCCGTAAAACTTATGAAATTAAAACCAGGTTTTAATATTATGTTTTGAACGGTTTCGGCGAACGCGTTAACCGTAAATATCATTACAATGGCAATAGCTATAAGAACTTTTTTCTGCATCATAATCTCCTTGTATTTATCGCAATTGTCTTTTTTATGAAACAATTTGAGCTGCCTGGCGAAAAAATAAAAAAAGAATTATGAAAAACGCTTTGCGTTTTTACTGCCAATATTTATGCCCGAACGGCATAGCTTTCAAAAAAACTTTTTCTTTTTCCGCTCCTGACGCAATCGGGCATATCGATTCGAATTTTAATTTAAAACCTTAATTATTTATTGTACTTCAATGCCCTTCCCGCCATTGTCGTATTTATCCTGTGCGGAAGCGTATATCATGAAGTTGACTTTTTTGCTGGTTTTAAAAGTTGCGGTATGCTTCAACCCATCGGCGGTTGTAACCTGATGAAATTCAGACCACAATGGAGCGTTATTGAAAGAAAAATCTGATGTTACGACATAAGCTTTTTGGACCGGTGAAGACGTTTGATAATTGACAGTAACACTGTCCCCGGTTTTTTCGACTTTAACGGAGTCGGCAATTACGGTATTTGAACCCGAAAGGGGAACCTGTTCATTTACGACGGCATTCGAACCGCCGCCGCAACCAGCAAGCGTCGTTATTGCACAAACCACGAATAATATAACCGCGAGCTTTCTCAAAACGTTTTTTACTGACATAATTTTTCCTCCATTTTTTTATGTATTGTGTATTTTACATATAAGCTTATTAGTTCAATAGTAATAGCTTTTATTGCCTGAGCGTTTTAAGCTCTTTTAATTCGAGGTTATTTTATCATTCAAAAACACAAAAGTCAATAAAAATATTTCTTGCGTAAATAAGCAAAAAAGCCTTTAGCATTCTTTTCGCCGCTTTGTGTTTCAATAAATAGCGAAAGAAACCTTTCGAAACGTTTAGAAACACGAAAACGTTATTTTTTTTAAAGATTGCCCTCTAAAATCAAGTTATCTCAGCCACATCATCGTCAGGCAAGCTTTGTTATTTTTTTATAGTACTAAAATCTCCCTAAAAAATGAAATGCATTAAAAAGCTTATGAATGTTATCGTTTCGTATCATTGTCATTTCCGGCATAAAACTTGCTTTTAATTTTAACTAAAATGTTTCTTTTGTTTTCAATGAACTTTTAACAATCGCTGATAATCTAGAAGGAGACAAACAGTGAAAGTATATTGTCGTAACATAAACGGCATTATGGGAAATCGCTTCGAAATATGCGGATATTACAACGGCCCGTATCCCGAAGTAAAAATAATAAGGGTCATAATGTATCTTGCCGCATTAAATCACAACATCATAGCACGGGTGGGCGATGACGTATGCGACGAAGAAGATAAAAAAATAGGCGCTATATGCGGTTTTCAGGCAACCAAAACCGGCGGCGCATACTGGTATGTCGATGTAATGAGCGTCCCTGAATGCCAGAGCATCATAACATCGCAGCTTACCTGTTTAGAAAAAATCAAGCGATACTCAGCAAACCAAAGCTCCCCATCCACATTTAATTGCATGATAAACGGAGAATTCATAGGAACCTCCGACGGCGCCCTGGTAAGATCCGCCTTCGCTCATTATCAGGCTTTTGTGGTAGAATCAAAAAAACAGCTCGTTCATTACACGGGAGCGCCGGTTTTTGACGCTGACGATCATTTTTTTGGAATGCTCGTCGGCCAGGCTGGCGCGCCGCATAAATACGTAGTATATCCGAACGTATAAATTCAATAAAGTTTAACGCCGTTTTTTCTTAAGGAGGCTTTCATGACGCTACTCACCACAGCCGAAATCAGTACTTTAGTATCCAGCGATTTCAAGTGTAACGATGATACCAAGGTCATAATACATCCTTTTTCAGAAAAATGCATCACAAATTTGGGTTACGATTTAAGAGTCGGTAATTATTACACTACTTCAGAATTAAACCATCAAATAAAACTCGACGCCGGACAAAAAATAGTTATAAATCCCAAAAGCACCGCCCTTATTGAGTCACTCGAACATGTAAAAATGCCTATGGCTTTAAATATAATAGGTCTTGTAAAATCGCAAAGCAAGTTTAAAAGTAAAAGCTTCACTTACCTTTCGACCATAATCGAAGCCGGCTGGAATAACACTATTCTCATATCGGTTTATAACCATTCAAATGAAAAAATAGAATTAAATCATGGCGACAATTTATGTACGATAACATTTTTAGATATAAATCAACCCCAAAAATATGTTTGAAAAAAATTCGAGTATATTTTAAAGCTGTTATCAACCCCATAAGGGACTTTCACCGCCAGATTATCGCCCATGCAGGGCGTACTAAAAAAAGAAAAAGGGGCGATCCATTTTTTTGGACAGCCCCTTTTTAACCCTTTTCCGCACTTTTTTTATTTTTGGGTATTTTTTGTCATGGTTTTATGATTGGTTACGTTTTTAAAAACATCCGGCATTCCGTTTTTTAAATCGATATGTATAGGAAGCGCAGACGCTGGAATTTTAAACTCGCAATAATTGTTATTTACATTTCCGATCTTCTGAGCTCCTAGTTTCTTGAAAAATGTTTCATTTTCAGGATTAATATTAAACATGGTAGCCGTCACTTTTTGACGCTCGCATGTTTTAAAGAAAAGCTCGAAAAGTTTCTTGCCGATTCCGCGGGTTCTATACGCCGGAAGCACGTACCATCTTCCGGGAGTAGCCAATTTTTCATTAGTCAAGCGATAACGCTCGATTTCGAGGCCTTCTTCAGCATAAAAACCAATGCCGTCTATATACTCAAGATAAAAAAGGCACCCGACAACTTTATTTGTCGCCGAATCAACAGCCACGAAATGCGTAGCATGATCATCGTGCATCAATTTTTCACGCCTGGTTTCATTTTCAGCAATAAAGCCATAACGATCGTGTAAAATATGATATCTTAATTTGAACGATTCTTCTATTTCATTTTTGTCGGCAATCTTATATATTATTTCGCTTTCTTCGAAAGGTTTTCTTGCCGCAATAACAAAATTCTGATCAAGGTAAGAATCCGTATTTGAGGCTATTTTATCAAAGCCTATAAAATTGGTTAACACATCGGCGATTTCATGTTTATCGAACAATTTCATCTCGCCGATAAAATTGCTGTTGACCGATTCGGCAACTTCGACGTACTTTCTTAATTCATCGATACGTCCGTCTGCCTGGAATTCTTCGCGCATCTTCGTTATCATCTTTTTGAGATCGGGATTGCGTTTGGCGCTCGTAAGAACCAATGTTCCGCCATTTTTAAGATTTTCATAGGCGTTGTCGAGAAACTTGTACGGATCTTTCAGATTGAAAAGCAGATTACTTGAAACCACGGCGTCAAATGGCTCGCTATTTTGATATGATGCCGCATCCGCCTGTATCAATGTGACGTTTTTAGCGAAACGCTTTTCAACGACGACATCTTTGGCGATATCGAGCATATACTGGTTGGCGTCCACGCCGACAATCTGCCTCTGGCTGTCTTCTTTCATTAATTCGTTTATAAGATAGCCTACTCCGCATCCGAGATCAAGTATCCTCTTCTTCCCCTTAAGATTGATAATAAGTTTTTGCATTAGTTCATTATAAAACGAAGTTCTTACAACCGCCTTTTCATATGCCGTCGCGATGTCACTCCAGATTTTTTGCTGTGTTAAGTCTTTACTCACTTTAAAATACCTCCTGAATTATTTGTTTGAATTTGATAAATGTTTTGTTTTTACATTGGTTTCGTTTTTAATATATTCGCCGCTTCTAATATCGATAATTCCATCTTTTCTATAATCAAAAAGGTCTATTCTCCTGCATAACGGAATAGTAACGATATCGATATCATCTAAATGTTCATAGTTTTGAGCATTATATTGCATGTCTTTTTTAAAAATAATCTTTACCGCTTCTACGGCGAGCGTCGAGCCGCAAAGCATACAAGTGCTTGAATTTGTTGAAATATATGGAACTTTGGAAACGGCGGCCATATAATATTGCGGAGGCAAATAATTTAATTTACATCCGCTAAGGCGTTCAAGCGAAATTTTATGCCTTGCTATTTCGCCGGAATTGCCAGGGTAATCAAATATTTCTTCTACGGTGACTCCGTCGGGATCGAAACACATAAGAAGAGTGCCCAACCCGGTGGCGGAAGCCGTTAAAACGTATGATCCAATTTGGCGGGCCCATTGATATAAATCGAGTTTTTCAGAGGGAGAATCGTATTCGACAGCATCTATAATTACATCAGCATCTTTTAAAAAATCTTTCAAGTTTTGACGATTGAGGCCCTCTGCGAATTTTATGACATTGCAGGCCGGGTTGATGTCTTTTATTTGTTTTTCTATCACATCGGCCTTTTTGCTGCCAAGCGTGCTTATATATGCCCCGTTTTGCCTGTTTATATCGCACATTTCAAAAGACTCGCCGCCGGCTATTATTATAGTTCCAATTCCGTTTCTTGCAAGGTTTTCGGCCACGCGCCCGCCAACGCCGCCAAGCCCGGCAATAGCGACGGTTGATTTCATAAGCGCCTTTTGCATTTCGCTGGTATAAATTCCGATATTCATTTTAAAACACGAATCAAAAAGATCCGCGCCAGTATGAGGAGCCTTAATTTCATTTTTTTTCATTTTTCAATTCCTCCGCGTACACTTTTAACTAATTTTATGTTTTTATTAAATGCAATTCACGTTCCAACTTTTATAATTAAGACAAATTAATGGTAACGCCTTATTTTATAGGTTGTTTGAGCATAACGCCACCACCGGCATATGAAACATTTTATTCCGCCCCGGTAAAAACACTTTAACCTGTCACGACCAAAACATATGTTTTTTAGGCTTTTTAAAGCTTTTTTCTGAGATATCAGAACAAAAATTAACGAAGCGGAAACACACATTCAGGTTAAAACATTTTACCTTGAATAATTTCCGAATAAATGATATAATTACTTGTTTCACATAAACACAATAAAAATTATCAGGAGCGTCAGCAATGTCTAACATTTACGAAAACGTCATCAATAAAATGGCAAACGGCTACATGCTGCTTATAATAAACGACAATAAAATCACCCGGCTTCACGAATACATAATAAAAGACGTCAACAATGCTTTTGAAACGATTGCCGACGCCAAAAGAAATTCAATTATAGATTCGCCGGCCGGAGCTTTTTTAGATGAAATGAATCCTGATTGGGCAGATTACCTCGAAAGTATTACAGAAAAGAAAAACCGGGTCATATTCGGCGCGGAATCACCGGCTGGAAATCGCTATTATATGGTTGAAGCCTTTTATGCGTCTAAAAATAACATCGCGCTTCTTTTTGAAGATGTAACCGAACGTAAACAGGCCGAATTGCAAATAAAATTTCAGGCGTTTATGCTCGAAAACGTAAATTGCGCAATCGGGGCCACCGATTTTAGCGGCAATTACATATACTGGAACAAGCAGATGGAAAAACTCTTCCAATGGAAGAAAGAAGAAATAATAGGAAAGCATTTGCTCGATCTGCGCAATGACGGCGACATGAAGAGCGACGACAAAGACACATTCAACAAGCTTCAAAAAGATGGATATATAGAATTTGAAACTAATTGTCCTAGAAAAGACAAAACCACTTTTCCGGCGCATATCATAGTCGCTTCGCTGAAAAACGATAAAGATGAAATAATAGCGCTGGTTGGAATTCACACGGATATATCCAACATAAAAAAAATGGAAGCGGCGCTTTTAGAAAGCGAAGAGCGCTGGCGTTACGCGCTCGAAGGCAGTGGAAACGGGGTTTGGGATTACAGCATTCAATCGAATGAATTTCATTATTCGAAACGCTGGAAAGAATTGCTCGAATACGACGATGACGAAATCGGCGACTCGATAGATGATTGGTTCGACAAAGTCCACCCGGACGACCGGAAGGAACTCGAAAAAGCCTTCAAACTGCATCTTGAAGGAAAAAGCGAACAATTCAGCTTCAGGCATAGAATAAGATGTAAAGACAACACTTATAAATGGTTTTTAGTCAGAGGTAAAATATCGAAGCTTACCCATGACGGAAAGCCCAGAAAAATGCACGGAACTCTTTCGGATATCAGCGATCTTATAAGCATGGAAAATGAAATCAAGCGCACTAAAATGAAACTGCTCGACAAGTATTCGCTCGAAGACATAGTCGGTCAGAGCCAGCAGCTCTGGACGCTGACGAACCAGCTGCCGACCATCGCTAAAAGCGATTGCAACATTTTAATCGAAGGCCCCTCGGGCACAGGAAAAAACCTGGTGGCCAAAACCATATATAGCTTATCCGAACGCAAGAGCAAGCCTTATTTTGTTATAAACTGCGGCTCGCTTCCCGATACACTGGTAGAATCTGAACTTTTTGGCTACGCTAAAGGCGCGTTTACCGACGCCAAAGCCGACAAGCTCGGAAAATTAATGCTGGCCAACGGCGGAATAGTTCTTCTCGACGAAATCGGAGAACTGCCGCTACAGGTGCAAACGAAGCTTTTAAAATTCATAGAAGAAAAGACGTTCGAACCGCTCGGCTCCTTAAAGACCATTAAGGCCGACGTACGAATAATAGCGGCGACAAATAGAGACCTGGCGGATCTGGTCAAAAAGAAACAATTCAGGGAAGATCTTTATTACCGCTTAAAAATAGTATCGATTAAAATTCCGGCGCTAAAAGACAGGCCCGACGATATCGACATATTAATAGAACATTATATTAATATTCTCAATCAGAAATATACGAAAAACATAATAAACGTTTCAAACGACGTTCACAAGTTCCTCATGATATACGAATACCCTGGCAACGTAAGGGAATTACAAAACATGCTCGAACACGCTTTCATATTCTGCGAACGCGACACTATTAAAATAGAGAATTTTTCAGAAGATTACATCGCGAAATACAATAAAATGTTCGGGCAAAAAAAGGAATCGAGAAGATTTAAAGAGGGAAAGCTCGTCGTAATAAAAGAATCATTCGAATCGAAAGAGCTCATTAACGCGCTTAAAAAAAACCGGTTCAGCAGAAACGAAACGGCCAAATATCTTAAAATAAGCCGTGTCAAGTTGTGGCGCCTTATGAAAAAATACGGTTATATTTAAATAACATAAAAAAGAAGGACACGGCGCGCCGTGCCCTTCTTTTTTATGTTAACGTTTAAGCGTTCCTGCCGTTTGAAGCATCTGATCCGAAGTCTGTATCGATTTCGAATTCATTTCATATGCCCTCTGGGCGATAATCATCTTGACTATTTCCTCGACCGCTTTTACGTTGCTGCTTTCTAGATAATTCGAAAGAATTTCCCCGCGGTTTTCAAGGCCTGGAACGCCGGGGCCGATAGGGGCGCCCGAAGCTTCCGTTTCCTTATAAATATTGTTGCCTTTGGAACTGAGTCCCGGCGGGTTCGAAAACCGGGCTATTAATATCTGCTGGCCGAGCGACTGCGTAACTCCGTTAATCGAAGCCGATATCTGCCCGTCGCTTCCGATCGTAATCTCGGTAGCTTCAGGCGGAATGGTTATTTCAGGCTGAAGCCTGTAACCAGAAGCGCTAACCAGCACGCCGTCCTTGTCTTTTCTGAATTCTCCGTTTCTGGTATAACCGAAACTGCCGTCAGGCATCAAAACCTGAAAAAAACCATCGCCCTGAATAACAATATCGAGCGGATTATCGGTATTGGTTATATCGCCCGGAGAAAAAATCTTTTGGGTAGCGACGCTTTTTACGCCATGCCCGGCTTCGAGACCGATAGGATTGAGCGTCCCCTGGGCAAGAGGCGCGCCCGCCGCGCGAAGGTTCGAATATACGAGATCCTGAAACTCGGCCCTCGATTTTTTAAAGCCGACAGTACTCGAATTCGCCAGGTTATTGGATATGACGTTAATGTTTAATTCCTGCGCATTCATGCCGGTAGCGCCTATCCATAAAGCGTTTATCATATTTCACCTCCATTAATTATGATATGAATTTCTTTTATCGACTAAAACAAATTAATTTAAGCCAAGCGCCTTTATCTATTAAGAGTTAAGCCTGCCTACCGAATTTATCGAGCGCTGCAACATTTCGTCCTGCGTCAAAATCACTTTCTGATTCATTTCATACGCCCTTTGCAATTCGATCATGTTGACCATTTCGAAAACGGCGTTGACGTTCGAAGCTTCGAGCGCGTTCTGATTGATTTTATAGTCCTGCGCGGCGCTGATATTATTGCCGGGAAGAGGCTCCACTAAAGAACCGCCGGATTTGTTTATAAAATTATTTTTTTCGAATTTCGCTATAATTAATTTCGAAACATACTGTCCGTTTTGAGATATTACGCCTTCTTCTCCAACGCTGTATTTTTGATCGGGATCGACTTTTATCCTGTCGTATTGAACGCCAAGATTGCCGTTTTCGTCAAGAAGCGTCGAAGCCCCAACCAAATCGTCCGCGGCGGCCTGGCCCGCGCCAAGAACATAATTGCCCGTAGCGTCGGTTAAAAAACCTTCTTTCGTAACCACGAAATTACCCGAACGCGTATATTTG
>Ga0074198_1001838_pt1 | contig 12757 bp, 8 predicted proteins | sample EPASupsiteSAE323_FD_64527 | JGI IMG/M metagenome (GOLD analysis project Ga0074198, IMG submission 64527) | Bioremediated contaminated groundwater from EPA Superfund site, New Mexico - Sample SAE3-23 | ecosystem: Environmental > Aquatic > Deep subsurface > Groundwater > Contaminated ...
CGGAAATTTCATTGGCGGTAAAAGCGAAATGCATAAAATAAATTGCCTGTTTCGCCTGGCTTAAGAGTTCGTATATTCTTTCATTCGGTTTATCTTCGGGAGCGAAACGCACTTCGATAAGCGATTTTTCGCCTAAAATAGAAACTTCGGCATTTTGCTTATCGAGATTAGACGGAGACGTGGCTCCGAACAAGCCGTCGGTAAACATTTCTTCGAATTCATTCTGATAAATTTCGACAAGTTCTTTAGAGTAAAAACAAAGCGCATTATTATTGTTGTTATAGCTGCACGTATCGGTAAGGTTATAAGATCCGGTCCAGAGCTTAATCGAATCGATTATAGCGAATTTGTTATGCATTAAAGCCGAACGATCGTTATCGGGCCTTATTTTGATTCCGGCTGTTTTTAACTGGCTGACAAATTCATTTTCGACATAGTCGGTATCGACGACCAGCCTTATTTTAACGCCGCGCTTGTGGGCGCGTATAAAAGCGTCAACAATCCTTTGAAGGCGTATTTCAAAAAAAGCGCCGTCGATAGTTTTTGTCGCGGAATCGAGCGCCGCTACGAAAAAGTTGTCGATAGTTTTTGTTCTATCCGGAGACGGTCCGAAATAAAGCTCAAAATTATTCTGCGCATTGGGAACAGCATAGGCAATGCCGGCGGATAAAAAAACAACAAACAATGTAAGTGGCAGTAAAGACATTAATACTAAATTACGCTTCATACTCATCGCCTCCAGATTGACGCACCATATTTATTCGTTAATGATAAATCGATTTTTTATTTACTTCAAGCTTTTTTGTTTCTTGTATATCAATTATAATCACCAGAATACCTTTTGTCAACACCGCAAACGAACTTTTAATTCTTTTTCATAAATCAGATAAATTCAGCGGCAGGCATATATAAATTGTAATATTAAAACCGGGCCGGCTTAAAAATTTTAAGTTTTTTTAAAAGCCGGCCCGGTTTTAAATATGCAATTATATGTTGCTTTTCAACTTATTTAGTGAGTTTATTGGAACCTGGTTTTTTAGCCGTTTTCATCTGGTGCTTCACAGTGACATCACTCTGATGAGTCGAAGCTACATTCTGGCTTCTTGATTTGTCCGTGCCGCCGATATTGAACTGCTCTACGACGCCCTTCAAAGAGTCGGCGGAAGCGGCAAGCTCTTCTGCGGAAGCAGCCATTTCTTCGGATGCTCCTGCATTTTCTTCGGTGATGGCAGCCACGTTTTCAACGGCTTTCGCGACTTCGTTAGCGGTAGCTCCCTGCTGCTCGGTAGCGGCCGAAATCTGTTCAATGGCGCTCGCTGTTTTTTCTACGCTCGAAAGTATCTTTTTAAGCGCTTCTCCGGCCTGTTCCGACAATTTCGAACCCTCGAGAACGCGTGTCGTAGATTCCCTGATAAGGCTCGCTATTTCTTTAGCCGCTGTAGACGAGCGTTCTGCAAGCTTTCTGACTTCGTCGGCGACGACCGCGAAACCCATGCCGTGTTCTCCGGCGCGGGCGGCTTCGATAGCGGCATTCAACGCTAAAAGATTGGTCTGATCGGCAATATCGCCAATTACGCTTATTATTTCGGATATCTGTTCGCTGGAACGATTGATTAATTTCATCGCTTCTACGGAATTGTTCACTGACATTCCGCCGGCTCCGGCTTCTTTTCTGGTTTCTTCAGCCATCTGGTTTGTCTGCTGAGACGAATTGGCGACGTCATTGGTAGATTTGGTAAGTTCGGTAATCGACGCGGAAATTTCTTCGACGGTGGAAGCCTGGCTCTGAGCGCCCTGCGAAACGCTCTGCGCGTTGGACGATATTTCATTCGAAGCTGTAGCAAGCTGTTCCGCTGCTTCACGCACCTGGGCTATAACATTTCTTAAATTTGTGGACATATTATTAAAGGCATCCGCGAGGTCTTTTAATTCATCGCCGGTAGTAACCTGGACGCTTCTGGTCAGATCTCCTTCGGCGATCAACCTTGCGACATCGACAACCTTCGACAGATTAGACGCGATGATATAAGATATCCAGAACCCTAAAAATATAGCGATTACCATGACCGCTATAATAATGCCAATCATCGAATTGGCTGTATAACGAGACAATGCATTGTTATCATCGGCGGTTTGCTTGGCCATTTCAATCTTTGCGGCAACGAGTTTTTCGACGTTTTTATATAAGTCGTCTGCAAACTTAGGCGCTTCGGTCTTCACAAAAACGTCAGCTTCGGCCGTTTTTCCTTCAGACATTAAAGAAATGCCTTTTTTAACGATTTCTTGATAACTTTTAAATGATTTTTCGTAATCGTTATACATCTCTTTGCCCTTTTCGCTTAAAAGGGTTTTCTTGAACGATTCGTTAGTTTTCGCTATCGATTCAAACAACTCCGTCAACATTTGAACCCTGGTTTTAATTTTTTCAGGAGTGTCCGAAGAAAGCAGGTAAAGAACGTTTACCCTTATAAGCTGAAAATTAGACGACATGAATATCAATTCAGAGGTAGGGACCGTAATTTTTTCATAAAGCTTTGTATCGGCATCGTTGATTTGATAAATGCTTTTTATTCCCATGTAACCTATTATACCAGCCATAACGGCAACTAATACAAAACCCAGCATCAACTTAGTTCTAATCTTGAGGTTTAGAAAAAAATTCATAACTATACCGCCTTTCTAAAAATCAATCGTTTTTATTTTTTACTAAAATACTTTATGTTCACACGTTAATTTTTTTATAAGATACACGCATTGTCCATAAATAATTTTATATTTTCATGTTCCGGTTAAAAACTGGAAATAAAAATAATTTATCGCTAAAATTGATTATTCCTTCGATAAATAAAGGCACTTAAAATTTTTTTTATTTTTATAATTTCGGGAATTTCAAATATGATTTTTTCGAAATTTGTTTTCGAAAAATTAAAACCGGCTTGTTGGAGGTTTCGAATACACATTTTTCCCACAGAAGATTCGCTCCTTATATATCGAGGAATAAATGACATTAATCGACCGTATTGCGCCCATACCTCCAAAGAACGACTTGAAGCACGATGATTTAAAACACTCTGCCGACAATTGCATGCAGCTTAAAAAGTGCAATATGAAACTACTTTACATCGTAACAATACCGTTAGACCGCTTACGATCCAGACGCTATTCCCACTTATCTATGATAACATTATCCATATTTTTTTTCAACAAAATTTTTATGCGGAGCTAATTTTTAAAAACTTCCATTTATGTCCTGTCAATATTTCCAACGATAAACGGCAAGTTTTATTTTTTAAAAAATACGGCAACTTAAATTTCAGTCAAAATAGCAATCTTATTGAAATTTTTAAAAAAATATATTAAAATTGATAAAATTTTAGAACATATGGAGCCTTCATGAAAAAAAACCTTTTTGCCTGCGCCGGTATAAAGCCCGAAAACCCGAAATATATGCAATCAATCGAACGAAACGAAAAATTATATTTGCGCTCAAACGAAGTCCGCTGCGAATTCGCTCGCGATTATACGCGAATACTTCACTCGACGGCTTACAGGCGCCTTAAACATAAAACACAGGTTTTTTCAGCCACAAAAAACGACCATATTTGCACACGCATAGAGCATGTGAATCTCGTAGCATCGGTCAGTCACACTATAGCTAAATTTTTAGGATTAAACGAAGAGCTTACGGCGGCTATCGCCACAGGTCACGACCTCGGCCATCCGCCATTCGGCCATTCCGGCGAATCTATATTAAAAAAAATCACAAATTCGTTATTAAATGAAAATTTCTGGCATGAAAAAAATGGCCTCAATTCGGTCGATTATTTTGAAACGCTAAAAGATCCGAAAGGAAATGAAAAAAACCTCAACCTCACTTACGCGGTACGCGATGGAATAATTTCACACTGCGGCGAAGTAAATGAAAACGCGATATTTCCACGTGAAGAAAACCATCCCCTTGAATCGATAAAACGGCCGAGCCAATATCAGCCATTCACCTGGGAAGGCTGTATCGTAAAAATATCCGATAAAATATCATATTTAGGACGCGATATAGAAGACGCGCTCACGCTCGGCATACTATCTAAACCGCAGCTTTCGGAACTCGCGAAAATACTTAAAACCACGCTTGGCAGGTCCGCCGGCGTGCACGAACTCAACAACACCGTTTTAATGCACGATTTTATAATGGATCTATGCCGCTCCAGCAACCCCGAAAAAGGCATAATGTTTTCAAAAAAATACCTTGATTTAATAAACCTGGTTAAAGAGTTCAATTATAAAAATATCTACTTTCACAAAAGACTCGCAAACTACGTCAAATATTCAGAGCTTATATTAAATTCAATTTTCGACGCGCTCAACGACTTTTATTGCGGCGGCAAAACGATGGCGGTAATAGCCGATAACGCTAAAATATATCCGCAGCTCACGAAATCTTTTTATGAATGGCTTATAAAATATTCTAACGTCGAGCCTGTTTTACGAAAAGAAAATAAGTTCGAAAATAAGATATTATACGATCTTAAAAATAAAAAAGATTACATTCGCGCCTCGGTCGATTTTATATCCTGCATGACCGATTACTTCGCGATAACGATTTTCAACGAATTAACGAATTTTTAAATAGTAAAGGCACGGCTTTCAGCGTGCCCTTACTACGATATCGTTATATTTCAAGCCCGCATTTATAATCATAAATTTCTATCGCAAAATCGATTAAATGTTCCAGAATTTCATTATAGCTCACGCCTGATTTTTCGAACATCTTAGGAAACATCGAAATCGATGTAAAGCCTGGAATAGTGTTTATTTCGTTAACGAACGCTTCACCGGTTTTTTTATCGATAAATAAATCGACGCGCGCGAAGCCTTTTGCATCAATGGCGCGATAAGCCGCAACGGCAAGCTCTTTTATTTCTTCAGCCTGCTTTTTAGAAAGCTTCGCAGGAATTTCAAATTTAGTCTTTCCGTTTTTATATTTATCGTCGTAATCATAAAATTCGGCAGCAGGTAAAACTTCACCCGGGTCCGCGATCATAAGATCGAAGTTTCCCATTATCGCAACTTCAATCTCTCGAACATCCATTCCCTGCTCAACCACGACTTTATAATCGTATTTAAGCGCGTTTTCAATAGCGCCGTTAAGATCGGACACCTTCGTCACCCTCGATATTCCAACCGATGAGCCGAGATTGGCTGGTTTTACAAAAAATGGCGGGACCAGCGATTTTTTAATAGAATCGAGTATGGCTTTTTTATCGCTCATATAATCATGAAATGTAAAATGGGCGAAATTAACTATAGGAAGATCGTATGATATAAAGAGATTCTTCATTGCGATTTTATCCATGCCGCAGGCCGAACCGAGAACATCGGAACCGACATATGGAATATCAGCCATTTCAAAAAGGGCCTGAATTTTTCCATCTTCGCCATAGGGGCCGTGCAAAACCGGAATAGCGAGATCTATCGACAGAAGATCGATTACGCTTTCCTGCTTTTTGTCCATAACCCATAGATTATAATTAATATTAGGCTGCGATATAAATATGGCATGCGTGCCTTTTTTCATAATTTCTTCGGGTTCGTAAGATCCTTCAAGGTAAACGAAATTACCGTTTTTATTGATTCCTACCGGAATTATATTATATTTCTTGCGATCGAGTGCATCGATTATGCTTTTGGCCGAAACGAGCGAAACTTCATGCTCGGAAGAACGTCCGCCAAAAAATACGCCTATATTAATTTTTTGCATTTTTTTGGGCGGATGCGACGAACAGGAACAGCCATGCTCGTGGCACTCATTAATTTTAGAAGCCTTCTTAACGGCATTTTTTTTAGCGGCGGATTTCGCAACCGGTTCGGCTTTGGCCTTCGACTTCGTTACGGCTTTTTTCGAATTTTCTTTAACCATCTTACTCTCCTTGTAAATTTCAAAAAAAAAATATCAAGGCGACATTCACCCTGATATTTTTTTCAATTATGAAAATTTTTTATTCACTCGATTACCTTATGTAAGCGCCACGATCGCGGATGCGACATCGGCGTATGCTTCGACTATATTATCGACTTTGGTCGTTTGCAAAACCTTTTTAACAAAGTCTTTTACCGTCGCAAGGCATATATCGCCCGAATACTTACGGAACTTGATGAGCGCTGCAAGCACTACGCCAAGACCGACAGACGATATAACATTGGTTTTTTCAAGATTTAAAACAACTTTTATTTTATTCGATTGAAAGAGCTTATCAAGAGCGTCTTTTAATTTCATTGAATCTTCGGCGAAAATATCGCCCTCGACATTTAAAACTGTTATGTTTCCTATGGTTTCGAGTTTTATTTCCATTAAAAGAGGCCCTCCGGGATTAAATTATAAAGATCGGTTATTTCGCGATATCCATTACGAGATCGACAAGCACTTTAGTTACGATAGGTTCGGTTTTGCCTTCTATAACCTGATTGGTAACCGATCCGAAAGTTCCGGTAACGGCATTTTTCATTATTTTGCCTTCTTTGTATGCAAAATAGATAACGCCTGTAGCGTTAACATCAAGCGAAGAAACCATGCCTGTTTTCGAAGCTTCTGAATTAACTTTCGATTTGATGACGATGCAATCGAAGCCCTGAACTTTTTCGAATTTATCTACGGTATAAGTCATTTTGAGGGTCGTAGGAATCTGTTCGGTAGCGGGAAGAATGGTTTCCCAGCTCTTGCCTACATCGACAGGTTCGTTAGGGAATGCGAGCCGCATCTGCTGCATCGACATTTCAGATTTTAAACCCTGAGTGTCAAGAATTTTTCCCGACGGTTCCATATGCATCGTAAAAACCTGTTCGGCGGTCTTATTTATTTTATCGTCAGCGGGAGTTCCGTTAACCAATGTTTTTACGTTTTCGATCGAAGTAAGCACATACATAACATCTTTTTCATCTCTATCGATGATTCTTTGAACAAAGTTCATTTCGGTTTCGGTATCCATTTTTTCTACTTTGCCAAGAGCGCCTATAGAAGTAGTGGTTTTCATTTTCATTCTATACTTTGTCGAATCGCCTTTTTTTAGATCGTACTGAAGTTTTATACCGGCGGCGAAAGCATCGCCTGAAAGCGAAAGAACGAATGCAAAAACAAAACCTAGGGTTAATAGCCTTTTGAACATATGAATAAACTCCTCCTTCAGAGTCGTAAAAATTTTTACGTTAGGATAATGATACAAAAATAGCGTTTAAAAGTCAATATTTTTATTCCAAACCTTTTAAAGAAAAATATCTTACATCGCCGAATGTTAATAACGGCTTAAAAATTATTTAACGTCTGGCGGCTCATTTATTGAAACATTAATTTTTAAGCGCCATGGCCGAACCGGTTTCTATTACCGCCATAATTCCAGGCGGCACTACTTCTAGTTTCATTATATACTGGAGCATTTTTAGCTCCGGCGAATCTTTTTTGTACTCAATCAACTCACAGGCATTAATAAAATCAGAGTAACTAAAAAGATTAAAATTAGTCATACGAAGTATCGGCTCGGAATTTATACCTTTAGATTTAAGAAGTTCAAGTCTTTTTATCTGAAATCCAAGGTAATTTTCAGCGTCACCCGGCCTGGCCACCTCCTCAGCCTTGATGAGTTGTTCGATTGTTTTTGTATAATTATCGACCTGATAAACGAAATCCGTTATGTAATCTATTAAAAATTCAATTTCTTTATTTTCGAACGATCGAAGCCTTGGAATCGATTTATCGCGAATATAAGCCAATTTTTTTATTCTGGCGGCATGTATTTGAAACGCGGCTTTTATATCTTGAATGGTATTTTTATAGTTTTCGATCATTTCATACAAAAGATGAGCTTCGTATCCGATTTCTTCGATTTTAGTTAAAGATTGCTCACACTTACAAATAAAATCGGTCGATTCTTTTTCGTAAGAAATAATTTCTTGTTCAAGCTCAAAACGCAACATAGGGTTTTTAAGTTTCTGACTTATAGAAGCAATTTTTTTTTCATCGAAAAAAAACGCCCTGTTTTTTTCCATATAATTTCCGATTCTATAATATTTTCGAAAATTATCTTCGTAAACTTCAAACAATTTGGCGACTTCGCCAAGCGGCTTCGACATTATTTTTTCGAGCTCAACCGTTATAAGGTCCTGTTTTTTATAATTTTCGATCATTCTCTTATAATACGCCTTAAGCGTCGAATCGCCGGTAGGATCGACTTTTGCTTCAAGCGCGCCCATCTTCGTCACGGCTGCATAATAATTTTCGGGATCTTTGAGCATTTTTTCAAAACTTGCCGCTTCTTCAGGTTTCATGCTTTTTGAATGACGTTTTAAACGGGCTTCGAGCTTATCGACTTTAGAAACCATCTTTTCAAAGCCCCAAAAAGCCCGGCCGACGTTTCTGATATCGCCTTCAAGGGCTTTTTCCAGTTTTTTCGTCACATAACCCTTAGACGAAAATTCTTCTTTTATTTTTTTTAGAAACATCTGCTTAGCCATATCGGCGATCGGTTTAAAATCGGAACGCTCAGGGTTTCCCCACTCGTCCTTAGCCTTTCCGTCGCTATAAAATAAGTAAATTTCACCGGTTCGAACCATGAGCTCAAGATCTTTTATATCTTCTTCCGTTTCATTTACCCCGAGACAATCTTTACGGGCTATTTTATTGAGAACTTCTCTATAACGAGGATTGTCGTGATCAATCTGAATTTTTTCGAGCCTTTCTTTTAAAATTTTTAACATTTCATAACCATTATAAAATTTATCGAAAGTTTCGAGAATTTCGGCAAGAGGCTTTTCTTTGACGATTTTTTGAAGCTTCCATACTACGAACTTCTTCGCTCTAAGTTCGCCGATTTCAAAAGCGAATAATTCATTTAATATCAAGTTCGGATCTTTATTTTCGGCGGCATCGATTTGTTGTACTTTGTAAACAAGAAGATTAAAGTCATCATAAGTTGGATCCGGCTTTGGAGTAATAAGCGAATCAAAAATAAATTCCGGAATTTTTTCGCGATACCTTTTCACGATTTCGATCATTCGTTGATATCTTTTTCCAGCCATGGTTTTTGCGCATGTGCTTTGAGTTCCCATAATCATCTCCGCTTTCGTCAAAAACGACATAATTCAATTATCAAAGAGGCCATATTAAGTTTTGGACTTGAAATATGTCCTGCCAATGATAACGCAGGGCAAAAACACGAACCATGTTGCAATACCTTTAAAAGTTAAAAGTACTTTAACATTTTTTATTTTTTTTATTATAACATATTTTTGGTGACAATTAAGCTATTTTTTTAAAAAAATAGGAATATACCGGTTATATATGAATAAAACAATCGATAAGGGCATTCGGTAAACTCTTTAGAGGAAGCATTTTTCAATTGCATTTCTTAGACTGGCTTTTATTCATCGCTTTCTTTAGTTAAAGCCAGAAAAACTTCCTCTAAATTTTTGCCGGCAAAATTTTCTTCATTTTTAAATTCTACGCATTTTTTTAGATTTTCGACGCTATCGAGCGCTATTATTTTTCCATGAAATATTATCGCCACGCGCGAGCACATCTCTTCCGCCACGCTTAAAGTATGAGTGGACAGAAAAACCGTGCCGCCATTGGTAGCTATTTCACGAAATATTTCTTTGACGACTCTTACATTTTTAGGGTCAAGACCGATCATAGGCTCATCGACTATAATAAATTCGGGCTTATGTATCAATGCCGAAGTAAAAACAAGCTTCTGGCGCATGCCGTGAGAATACGTTTCTATAAGCGAACCGGCGTCTTTTAAAATGTTAAAACGCTTTAAATACTCAAGCGCCAGCGCTTTCGACTCTTCCCAATCGCAGTCGAATATGCCGCAAACGAAATTTAAAAACTCCCAGCCGGTAAGTTTTTCATAAATATTAGGAGAGTCGGGAATATAGCCCATGGTTTTTCTTGCGCTTTTAAAATTATCCTCGCTTTTTAACAAATCGAGCCCGTTTAAAACTATGCCGCCGGCGCTGGGACGTAAAAGACCTGTAATCATCTTTATGGTCGTGGTTTTTCCCGCTCCGTTCGGGCCTAAAAACCCGAAAATTTCACCACGCTTTATTTCAAACGAAATATCGTCAACAGCGGTAAAATCACCATATTTTTTTGTCAATCCGCTCACTTTTAACATTACAGCCTGATCTCCTCATAAAAATTTGTCATCTTTTCAAAAGCGAGCTTTCTGGGATATTTATAACCGATTATGGTAAAAGCAGCGACTGTCGTGACTGAAATAAAAAGCGCAAGATATTCCCATAAATTAAAGGTAGAAAAGCTAAAATTATATCTGGAAAAAAATTCAAAGTACATAATCACGGCCTCTAAAATCAAAACAATCCAGGCATAAGCCGCGCATATTATCATAGAAATAAAACCGCCGAAACTCGCGGGTATTTCGGATACGGAAGCATCGAGCACGGGAAATATTATTCCAAGGTAAAGATTAAAATGGCATATAAAATACGTGAAAAGAACCGTATCGCAAATAGAAAGCATAAAAATCAAGGGCCTCGACGACATGAAATAATTCGAAAGCACGCATAACACGAGCGCAAAAAAAGACATAGGAAATAAATTAGAATAAAATTTCAGGCGCATATATTTTTTGATATCGATGGGCGAAGTTTTAACTATATAAAAAGCCTTCCCTTCAATAGAAAACACCGGGAAAATGAAACGAATTGCGTATGAAGTTACGATCAAAGCCACTACGCCTATATTTCCAAAACTGAACATATCTATTATATCGGCCGGAAGCGTTTTAGTGGCGACAGGCATAAGGGTTATATTATATAAATAAAAAACGGTAACCACTATCATCATAAAGCATTGCACCATAAGAGTCTGCGTTCTGAAAAAAGTTTTTATATCCTTATCGAGAACGCACGCAAGATCGCGCGAAAGCATTTTTAAAAACACTGAATAAACTCGCGAGGCAAGATTAAAAACAGGATCGAAAATAATCTTTAAAATTTTCGATTCGATTCCATTTTCGCTCTCCTGCTCCTGCTGATATTTTAAATAACATTCATGGTATATATACGAAGCCGTAATCACGCATAAAAAAAGCGAAAAAAACGTTAAAAAGTATGACGCCGTAAGATTCAAATAAAAAAAACGCCCAATATCGGCTTTAAATATCGATTCAATGGCGGAAGCAATCCACGACGAAGGAAAGTATTCAAAGCGCGGAACGTTAGACGACAATAAAAAATTAGCGAAAGCTTCGATTTTTTCTACGGAAAGAAGCTTTTCAGGCTCGAGCGCACGCAGCATCACTATTAAAAAAATGAAAAAAAAGATCGCAAGATAATACATCACTTTGCGGGCCTGGTTGACCGGAAAAAATTTCGAAACGATAAGGGAAATAAAGCATCCTATCGCCACCGGCAAACCGTAAAAAAACGGCGCAGCGATAATCATCGACAGAAAATAACTTCCCGCCGAAGCGCTCTGATACGAGTTATTAAACGCCAGAATCGCGACCGCGAAAATTATAAAAGCGCTTGTAACCGAAAAAAAACTCGTTTCGATATATTTGGCAAAAAATATATCGCGGTAAGAAAGAGGCATTGAAAATAAAAGGTTAAGGTCCTTTGAAGTAAAAAGCGTAGACATCGATGAAAGCATGGAACTTAAAACGAGCATGCAAAAAAACGAAAAACATGTGATATTAAGTAAATAACCCTTTAACGGAGCGGCTATTAACGGAAGAGAATTTATTTTTTCAAATACCGCCGAAGCCCCGTAATATGAACCGCCAAGAACGCCCAAAGCCACTATCAAAAGAATTATAAGCGAAAAAGACGATATGGCCTTATAAAAATTTTTATAAGACCATATTTTAGGGTAGATAATACGTATTATTTTGCTATTCGACATTCTTAAAATATTGGAAATTTAATCGGGTTTTTCGCGGTAATTTTTTCGAGCGCAATCGTCGCGGTCGTCCTGACTGATTTATGCTGGTCCATCTGCGACATTTTAAGAGGTATAATCGCGCGAATATCTCCAATTTCACCAAGCGCTATAGCTGCTTTTTCGCGAACGGTCCTGTTTTTATCGCGCAAAAGCATAACCAGCGGCTCGACAGAAAGTTTTGAACACATCTGGCCCAATATTTCGGCCGAGTTTTCGCGCATGAAGCTGTTATGGTCTGAAAGCGCCATAATAAGGGGCTGCTCGGCGGACTTATATTTGAGTTTAGACAGCACCAGGGTTGCCTGAGTGCGTATTTTTTCTTCGACATGCTTTAACGCTTCTATAAGCTGAGGCACGCAACGATCGCTGTAACTTTTAAGGCTTTCGAAAGCCTTTATGCGTACCAGCGAATTAGGGTCGCTTAAAAGATTAACCAGCGGAACGACGGCTGATATAGAGCTTATTTTACCGAGCGCTTCGACGGCCTGACGGCGCACGTTGTCTGATGCATCGGCAAGCGATTCTATAAGCGAATCGACCGACCTTAAATCTTTTATGTTTCCAAGAGTATATATTGCCGCTTCACGAACATTTTCAGACGCGTCTTTCAACAGCCTGAGCAAATGTATAGGCACGCGGTTGTCTTTTAATTTTCCAAGCGCATGAATCGCGCTTATTCTGACAGATTCGGAAGAATCTTTCAAGGCCTGCGTCAACGATTCGAGGGCTTTTACGGAACCAAGGCCGCCCAGGATGCGCACCGCTAAATTGCGGACGCCTTCCGAAGCGTCACGAAGCATT